>JAABUQ010000650.1_pt1 | contig 80958 bp, 69 predicted proteins | sample 5560001 | NCBI WGS metagenome assembly JAABUQ01 (sample SAMN10711888, study PRJNA513371) | rock metagenome | isolation source: Antarctica rocks | place: Antarctica: Victoria Land, Finger Mt nord | collected 2015-12-18 | reverse complement strand
TTGGGGGGGGGGGGGAGAAGGGGAGGGGGTGATGGTGGGAGAAGGGGAGAGGGGGAGAGTCGGGTGGAGAGGGAAGGGGAGAGGGAAGGGGAGAGGGGAGGTGGGGCGGTAGATGGGGATGGCGGTATGGGGCATGAGGGTATGAGGCGATGGGACTTTGGAGGGTAGGGTGGAGGAAGGGGGAGTGCTAGAGAGATGAGTGCTCGAGATGGGCTGACGTGTGGTGAAGGAGAGGGAGATAGAGAGGGAGAGATGAGATTGGCAGAACACCTACTGTCACTGTCCGCTATATGTAAGCATGGTCGTATGAGTCGCCAACGAAGATTGGGAATGTCAGCATCCATCACTTCAGGTGGAGGTTATTGGGATTCTCCCTTCTGGCAGCAAAGTTGGATCGAAAGCTATATCCCATGAACCTAGAGCTCAGCAAGCAAGCATGCCATCCCTCCCTTCTCAATTCGCACAAGTGTACCTCATTCCCTTCAGCACTTCCCCTCCGCCCATCCACTCATCACCCTATCTCTATCGATGCTGCGAAAAACACCCACAGTCAGCCAACTCACGCCCTCGACGCCCCACCCCCCCAGCTGAAAGCAAAATACTTGGGGCGGGGGTCTCACCTTCGTGAATCCAATATCCTGGCTCTTCTCCCTAAAGCACTGCCGACAGATGTTGAGGCCGTATTTCCGAATCAGACCCGCTTTGTGCGTGCAGACGCGACTGTTACGTGAGTAAGCAAGATATCTCTCCTGCGCAACAAGATGTCTGCTCCTAGAGAATTGTCTGCGCGGGAGGGCGCGTGGGTTCTTTTGGGCCATGGGGTGAAGGTGGCTTGGTGGCGAGGAAGGAAAGGCATTACCATTCTCTCGCACCCTTGCCGTAGCTGCGGGGGCGCGAGTACCAGACTGATTCGTGGGACATGGTTGTGACGGTTGTGGAGTTGAGGATTGCCTGGATCTGGGAGGGGCGTCAGTGAGGTTGATGAGAGGAAGGAGGGTCTGTTAGCTGCGGTCTTACTTGGCTGAAGACTGTGAGGAGTGGTGCGGTGTAGGATAGTGAGTCTTTGTGGTTGATCATAGACTAATGTGGTTGTGGGTGCCAAGAGTTGATGGGTGAAGCGAGGCGCTAGTGCTAGTGCGGAACGGGCGGCGGCAGGGCGGACTTTGAAGTTTTCTGGCCGCGATCCTCGAGATTAGACAAGGTAATTTCGGACATTTGTATAGGTATCATCGACATCACGCCTCATGGAGGCATCAGCGATCACGTCGGACATCACGAGAACATACTCCTAAGCCAACGTATGCACACTTTGTCAGGGAGAAGGCTGGGTATGACTATCTCATCGCGTACAACGCTTTTCCTATCTTCTTTCCCACCTCCAAGCACTATCAATCATTGTAACGCAAGATAAATCTAAGAGCGACAAGCGCTGCCTAGTGCAGTCCCTAGCTGGCTGCCCGTCTCCTTGTGCCTCGTCCCTGCGCACCGACTCGCATAAGACCTTGTGTACAGGTTTCGGCATTGAGCAGAATATCATCTGCCTACTCTATCCGCCTTAAACCCTACAAAGCCAGACAATCGCAAGACTTCTCTCATAGTAGGCACTGTGCCCGGACATTTTTCTAGTGCAGTCCTAGTACAATACATTGGCACTTCGAGATTCAAAGCTTCGATAATTGCTAGAGCTTGCCATCGTCATCTTTCCGGATGTGCAAGTGTGGACAGAGAAGCAAGATTGACGACCGCCTTGATCACTTTGTGAAGAGGCTCCTCTAATCCCCGCTCGGCTCTTCATCGAGTCATCTTCCAGCTTTGGGTTGGACAGAGGGTGATTGGGGGATACATGTGGAGTAGAGATTTCTGGTTGCATTCATCGCTTCCCATGTCCGAGAGTGGACTTGTGGCCATCTAGCTCAAAGGAAAGGCTTCTACTGCTTCTTCCCATCCTTCGACTTCCACCAAGTGTCGGCATCTACACCAGACCATTAGCATAAATCCATCACCACCCTCAACAGCCGTTCCTCACCTTCATGTATCTCCGGTTCCTCAATATAAGCCCTCTTCCTCGCCTTCTGCTCATGATCCACCCCAAACCTCTTGTCCCTCTCCCCAACGAATTCCTGAAACCGCGGATGCTGATCCTCGCTCGTCAAACTACCCATCAACTGCGGTGCCCCCAACGGCAATTTATCCCCTCTATCAACCTGCCACAGATGGTACGTCTTCCCATACAGCCCGACCACTTGCTCCATCTCCTTCGTCTCCGCCGCCTCCCATATCCCAGTGGGTAAACCGTGGGGGCCGGGCATGATCAGCATCCCGGACTTGACCTCGAAGACGTGGCTGTGCCAGAGCTTGCGCTCTTCGGGATCGAGGGTTTGGAAGAGGGCGGCGCTGATCATGTATTCGACGCCGATGAGGCGGGCGTTGGCGTGCGGGGTATCGTAGATGAGACATTGGCGGACATCTGGGATAGGGTGTTTTAGGAGAAGATGGGTTGGTGATGGGAGAGATATGGGGACTACCTTCGTTCAAATGCGAGCAGTAGTGGTTCGCTTCGACGCAGCGAGAGGGTTCGGAGGCGTAGACGTGGAATGCGTGCAGGTGGGCGCAGATGTTGTTTATGGGGCCGAAGCTCTGGATGGATTGGATGATTGTGAGTCACAAGGAGTCGAGTAGAGGAGATAAGGGATAGTGATAGGACAAACCTGGCCAGCAGCTGCGCCTGTTTCCAACACCTTGCTCTCAGTGGAAAGGGGATTGCCCTGGGCGTCATTCGTTACGTTCTTCGTTGGATCCATTGTCGACTTTTCCTGGGTCGAGTGCTGAGAACGGAAGTGAGGACGTCAAGGATAGAAAGCATGCGCTGCGGCTCCGCTCATTATGACGGATGAAGCATGCGCTGCGGCTCCGCTCATTATGACGGATGAAGCAGCGAAGGGGACTGAAGATCTGACGTCATGTGTCACGAGCTGCATGTAAGCGGAATGAAGTATTATACTGTAAGGTACTTTTGTAGATCGTTCAACTGATCATCCTTGAGGTCGTTAATCCCTGGTTATGTACATAGGTAGAACCTCAGATCCGCGCCATTTCAATTGTCGGCCTAGAAAGTGCTGGTCAGTTTCCGTCTTCGAAAGCGAAAATCGCCGAGGATAGTTGTTAGGTCGAAGATTTACTGTATTCACATGTTGTTCTTCATCTCCCTCAATGCGCCCATGACATCTACAGCATCTGTCTTTCCCGTCGCTTTCTGAACCGTTGGATCCTATCGAGGATTAGTACGATGACGGATTCGTGCAAGAGCATCCAATACTGACATCTAATTTCATAAAGACATTGTATTGCTATCGTGGGTCAGCGTTAGTATAGCCTATTGCTAGACGAAATATACCTTCTCATCACCGATGGTGAATTTGCCTTGAGTCTCTTTGTTGTTTTCCGCGAACGACTGCAGGTTCTTCACCGGCTCTGTTTGTAACACCTTGACAAGAAACTTGACGTTCTGCTTTGTATACTCATGACCCGGCTGCTCTGGTCAGTAGACGAACAAGGAGTGGCACAAGAGGGTCTATGCTCACGTAGACCTTGGTATCGTCCGGCAGCGCTGCCAATGTTTTGTTCAATGCTGTATGCATCTCCGCTGGCGTTCCTTCGAAGAATCTTCCGCATCCTGCATAGAGTCTCAGCCATGTATACTTGCTGATGATGCGAGTGAGAATAACCTCCAACAAATAGGGTGTCTCCGGTAAAGACAACCTTGTCTTGGCCGTCTTCCATGAACCAACATATACTATCTTGGGTGTGGCATGGTGTATGTAGAGCCCTGACTAAGATCCGCTGCCCTATTTTGAAGGTTTCCTCATGCTTCGGCGTCTTCGTGACTGCTTGACAGTCTTTTCCGCCGATCACGGGGAGTCCCTTGAAATGCGAAAGCTAAGTCGCTAGTCAGCAGATGTAATGGTCTGGCATTCAGTGATCGTGCCGTTTCGGAGTTGCCTCCAGCATGATCCCAATGGCTAAGCCGATCTCAGCACCCTCATTTGCGTTGTAGCTTTGTTCGCACCTACTGATGGGTGTTCATTATTGCAGTGAGATTTATTTTTCCGGCATCGATCTGTGAATTCAAGACCGGTGTGACCCTAAATTTCATCTCTTAGACCATGTACCAGGTTTCCAATCTGGCTCATACTCCTCAGGATGCGCTGGATCAATGATGACAGCATCTTTCGAAGTTTCATCGACGACAATGTAAGCATAATTGTTGCTGGACCCGGTCCCTAGAACGAGATATGAGCAGGCGCTGTAGAGTTAAGCTTATCGCTGGACAGCGAGGAGCGTACACATGGGTATTGACTGGATATGCATGGCGCGCGAGAGGGCGATCTACACCCAATTGGCCATCAGCCATCGCACAAGCAACAGTGACTAGGACTTACGCTGGCTGTGAACGAATTGAGTGGACTTCTGGTAATGCTCTTCCTGAGCGTAGTGGTAAACATTGACGGACGCTTGATGAAGGTATCGCACTGGCGGCGGCGGACTGACGTAAAGTCAGAAAGTCAGCGAAGGACCCTTATGATGTCCGAATGGGGCAAGTCTGCCGATATGAACTCCGCATGTCTCCCCGCAGGTGCCCGCACGCTTGGCATCAAGCTTCGTCCCCGGTATGGGCCCCTAAAGCCAGGAGCCCATGGGCTGGAACACTATGAGATGGCGGCCTGGAGCCTAGCCAGTTCCCTGATTGCCGTGCATCGCGTTGTTGTTCTAAACCATTGCAGTGGTACTTCTGGCCAACATCTTCCAACATGTCTGGTACGTCGTGAATCTGCCCAGGCCGTCTTATTAGCTGACCAGTCTGCTTAACCAGCCGCCAAACACTTCGTTGATGATCCGACTCAGGCCGTACTCTCCTCTCTGCGATCCATCACTCTGACCAATCCTTCAACCCTGTGCGACGAGAATAACAAGATTGTCTACCGGCATCCATCTTCAATCCGGGATCCCAGCAATGTTTCGGTCATCTGCGGTGGGGGCTCCGGCCATGAACCTGGATTCGCCGGCTTTGTCGGTCACGGCCTCCTTACGGCGTGTGTCGCTGGCACTATATTCGCGTCGCCTGGAGCCCAGCAGGTCCGGACCTGCTTGCTGCATAGGCTCCCTCCAGAGTCGCAAGGAGCTCTAGCAGTAGTGACCAATTATACTGGCGACGTTTTAAACTTTGGCATGGCTGTTGAAAAGGCAAGAGCGGCAGACAAGAACGTAGCCATGGTAGTGGTCGGTGACGATGTCGGTGTTGGTAGAGCCAAGAGTGGGAAGGTCGGCAGACGGGGCCTTTCTGGAACAGCACTTGTAGTCAAGCTTTGCAGTGCGCTCGCAGAGCAAGGTGTGGGCCTGGACGAATGCGCAAGAGTAGGCAGGTTGGCGGTAGCTAATCTTGTCAGCGTTGGCGCCAGTCTCAGCAGAGTGCACGTACCCGGAAAGACCTTGGAAGAGGCGAAGGAGGAGGAAGCGAGATTAGGTCCTGGATTGATAGAGCTCGGCATGGGCATACACAATGAGCCAGGCTGCGAGAAATTGAGGACCGACCTTCCCAGCCTTGTTAAAACAATGCTTGCCCAGCTACTTGACCCCAACGATAAGGACAGAGCATACGTGCAGATAAGCCAATCGGACAATGTTCTTCTCTTGGTTAACAACTTCGGTGGAGTCAGTAATCTCGAACTAGGAGCTGTAACAACTGAAATAACGGTGCAACTTCGAAAAGATTATGGACTAAAGCCAAAGAGAATACTAGTAGGGACCTACTTTGGGAGCCTGGACGGACCAGGCTTTACAGTCACCATACTCAAACTGATCGATACCGGCCTTGGCGCTGGTAAGTCGATGCTAGAATTGATAGATGCGCCTGCTGAAGCAATCGGATGGCCTACCCCGATTCGAGCGTCGACCTGGGAGAAGGACTTTGCGGCCATGGACCACCAAGGAATAGAAGAAGAAGGTGAAGTTAAGCCGTCGAACGTCAAAGGTATACTAATATCACTCTCGGATAAGCAAGGAGACAACTAACGACGTACAGTCGACCCTGCAACTCTGAAGAAAGCCTTGCGCTCTGGGCTTCAGCGTGTCATCTCGTCCGAAGCCGAAATAACAAGATATGATACCATAGTCGGCGATGGAGACTGTGGCGTTGGCTTGAAACGCGGTGCGGAAGGTATCTTGAAATATCTGAACAGCGAGGAAATATCCAATGATGCTGTTCTCAACCTGTCTAATATCGTTCAAGTCGTCGAGAAGACCATGGATGGAACTTCCGGCGCACTGTATGCCATATTCCTGAACGCCCTTACCCATGATTTGAGAATTCAAGGAGGTTCATCACCAGGACCTGTGACATCTGCGATCTGGAGCAAAGCGCTTACACGATCCCTGGAAGCCCTTGAAAGATACACACCGGCGCAGCCCGGCGATCGAACGTTGATGGATGCTTTCGTTCCGTTCATAGAAATCTTGAGGAAGACGGGAAACACGAAAGAGGCAGCCGATGCGGCTAAGAAAGGCGCTGATAGCACGAAAGGAATGAGACCGAAGCTAGGAAGGACTGTGTATGTGGGTGGGCAAGGATGGAAGGACGTGCCGGATCCTGGCGCATATGGGTTGTGTGAGTTCTTCAAGGGAGTCGCAGAGGGGTTGTGAATAAAACTGAATCTCAAAACCATGCCATGGTCTACAAGTACAAAAGCAGAGACCGATCGCATGAATTCTCTTGTGCAATATCAGCTTAGCAACACCAGTATCACCGAATCGCCTCTGAGGAACCTAGTCGCAATCAGCCGAACAGGAAGTCAAAGATTGCCCAAAGTGTAGAGACCAAATGAACCCACATTTTGCTAATGAACCTGTCCTTGTTGACGGGTCTTCCCTTCTTGCCTCCTGAAGCTCGCGGCGTTTCAGACCACATCTCCTTGACATTTTCTAAAACCATGTTGCAATGTCTATCGAAAGCTTTGACTCTCGCTAACAGCTTCCGATTGTTGCGACACGAAATAAGCACCTGGGTATGCGAGCGAACAGCGGTCTGGAGGATGGAAAGTGGGCCGGAGGTGAATTCGTATTCTTCGAGAAGGGCGACTTCGTACTCGCTAGGTTGGAGAGGTGCATCAGCATACGAACCAGCTTAGGCAATAGCGCAGCAAGCGAATGGGCAAAGAGATCCATTCAACGAGGACTGGAGGAAATCTGGAGCGAACATACATGAGATCTGCTCGAGGCTTGTTCAGCAGTTCTCTACACAGTCGTTAGCGTCCGTAAAACTGGATGACGTCAAACAATGGTCAGATGAGTCACGTACTGGATCTTTGCGTCGGTCGCCATGGTATAAGAGTGGGATGCGCCCTCTTACTGATAGCACATCGGTCCAGTAGAAACAGAACCCTTGATAGTTTCGTACGGTTTGCCGCTAATTGAATGAAGAGCTGATTGGCGGATCTGGATGACTCAGCCAGGCCCCTCCGAACGCCGATCTGCCGAGTCGCGTCACCTCAAGCTGAGGGCGCGAGCTTTCGATGGGCCAAATAGCTATCTAGGTACTCGCACACGACCTTGAACTACCGCTTCTCCTTTGTGCCTTTCCTTTGTACCGCTGGAGCATATGTATCCTGCCTACCACGACGCTGAACGGACTTTTTTAACTTCTGATTTCGGCATTCTCTTTGCGTATATGGGCAGTCCTGCTCCACGAACCGGTGGACATCAACTGGCGACGACTTCCTCTGTTTCAGGCCTGGTGTGACGCTCCAGCAAGTTCATGGAGAGTTCACAACTACAGGGCTTGTAAACACAGGCATGCAATGTCTTCGCCTTTCACAATGCCTAATTATGGAGCCCCGGATCGACGAGCTGCGTCTTCCCCAATTTTGGCGCCGAAACCAGCTGCAGTGTCCCATACTCCAGAGGAAGTTTCTGTGCAACAGATGAGACGTGAGTTCAGCGTTGAGTACCCATCTACAACATGACCGCTAATATTTCGCTACGAAACCTAGTGAAAGTACTATACACCTTCGATGACCAAAACAAAACGAATTGCCTTACTCGATGGCCCCAAGCCCTGGATATAAGAACAGCATACCTTGATGAGAGCACACAGATCGGTGTGATTGAGCTCAAGACATGCTTACAGGCCATCGTGTCTGCAAGTCCGGAGCTTGTAGCGAAGCTCGGCCAAGACTACACGGTCTACGCATATGACTATTCCGAGTATGAGACTCCGCTTGTAGGGCAGGGCATGTTATCATGGGCCCTTGCATCAGCTTCATCAACCCCTACAGCTCCTGCGCATCAATCAAAAACCATGGTTACTGGACGTGTGTGCAAATCCATCCTTGGGTTGTTTCCTAGCACGTCACAAGAGACGTTGGAAGTAAAGCTTCGACTAGTGCCTGTACCGACCTGCCTTCAGAGCGAGTACATTGAGAGTATGAACAAATACAGAGACATAAGCAGAATCATGCCCGAAGGATTCGATGCGGGGGCGTGGACTGCATTTCTCCAAGCAAATCCTGGGATCTTGCAATCAGCAGGTCAAAGTCGAAGTCAAACACCTTCACAAGGCCTCGTCCAAAGGGAAGGTATGGGTATCGAGCATGTTCAGAGGTTGCTCAGCCAGGGTTCCACGATTAACGATACTGGCGGAATTTACTTTGGAGCACCAAAAGCGAATGAGCAGCCAGGTCGAGCCTCAAGCCCAGCAACAAGCGTCAAGTCTATGACTGCACCCAAACGGCGCGGACGGCCGCCAAAGAACGGTCTCAAGACTACAGTCAATGTCGCCAACACCCAAAAAAAAGCAAGTCTTAGTCAGATGGGGACAGATGGGGGATATCTGGACGGTGATGATCGCACAGAGGAAGGGCCTATCAAGAAAAGGGCCAAAATTACCAAAGCGGACATGCCCAGCAAGGCTACTTTCGGACAGCAGCCAGAATCGCTAAGGGTTGCGGCAAGCACAGCAGCTTCGGTGCGCATACATCAACCAACCGCGATACGTCCGCCAACGAATGGGGCTCATGCACTGGAAGGCCCACCGAGAGCACCGACCCCAATTGAAGATCCGGCGGCCCGCATTAAGAGGCCTTCTTTGCTGACAGCCCGAAGCAGCTTGAGACGTGAGTCGCTCATTGCAGACGACAGAACCTATGAGTCGCCGTACGCTCTCTCGGAGACTGGCACCAGACCACCTGAGTCAGCCTTCACATCGCCTGAAGCCAGTCGCATCGGCAGCTTGGGCGAAACGCCAGCAGATATTGGTTCATCTCCACCAGTCTATCGTGATGCTTCTACTGCTCCGTCGAGCCCACGGCTACCTGTATACCCAAAACAGCTTGACTCGGGCTACATGAGTGGAACGGTCGATGAGTTGTTCGACGATGAAGAGCTTCGTCCTCTCGATGATGAAGACCCTGAGCTCGCCTCTCAATACTGCAGGCGGCCTGACCTCCCTCCATTCATGAAAGCTAAGGAAGCGCCTCATTTGCCAAATGCCGAAGCCAGATCCTCCACTGAGAAGCAGCTTGAAGATAAGGCCATCGCTTTATCCAGGAAATCGGCAAGGAATGCTGTTGGCCTCGGCCGCACAGCTTCGTCCGGCGCTTTGCCTCGGCCGTCTGCAGCAGCAAGTGACCCAATTCGGCCATCGAGCCTTTGCCGATCGCAATCATGGGCTGGCCATCAGCAACCGCATAATGGTCCAGATGTTCCCGCAGCAGACAACTCTATCGCCCCCAGTCCGTCAGAAACAAAGGTCGGATCTGACAGCGGATCTGGTGCACAACGCAGGAAGGCTATTCAGAACAAATTAGCTTCATCCATTGCAGCTGGACAAGTGCCACCCTTTTGCGAGAACTGCGGTGCCATAGAGACACCTACGTGGAGGAAAGCCTGGGTGAAAACACACAGCGGTACCCCCGAGCACGTGCGCATATCTGACGATCAAGGTGGTATCTTGATGTGGCAGACACTGCAAACAGATGAGAACGGCATTGTCTGTCTCTACAGAATCTTCAAAAAGTCGCTGCTGCCTACGGACGAGGGCTTCTCGGAGATTCTACTCTGCAACCGTAAGTCTTCGTTGAGTACCGCCAAATTTTGCACTAATTGTCTTCCAGCCTGCGGCCTATGGCTCCATAATAGAAAATGCTTGCGACCCAAAGAGAATTGGGGAAAGCCTAAGAAGAACCCCGACGAAAAGCGCAAGCGAAAACGCCCACCGAGGAAGCAGAGTTCGCGGTCAGTCCGCGGTGGTGCGGGTAGCGAAGCGACTGAGGCAGCAGGAAGTCAACCATCAGATGCCTCCTCACCAGTCGCAGATACCACGGGTGAAGATATCATTCACATGTCACCACAGCTCCCAGTTTTCAAGAAACGCCGAGCGTTGAGCGTACAGCTCAGTCCCGCCCAAAGGACGAAATGCGGCTTGGACAATGCGTCTGCAGCTGCGGCGCTACACAGAGCAATTCAGTCCTCTCCCGCAAGGCTCACGGGGACACAGAACGCCCCTATCCCCATCGCCGATCTCACCCCTAGACCGACCCGACGACTTCTCTTCCCTTCACCCAGCCAAAGCAATAGCGCTAAGCTTGACGACTCGCTAGGTTCGCCCATTGCTGCGAAAGAACAGACGTTTGAAAGCAACCGTCACAGAGCATCTGTCGACACCGACGATGAACAAGCAGATAAGGAGAATTGTCCTCCAATGCCGGATGAGAACGAAGCTTATGATGATCTCTTCGAGGAAGAACCCCGCTCCAACACTCGACCTACTACCCCAACTTCTGCCAGCAAGGCGCTGGACCAAACATTCAAGACGCCCAGAAACAACAGCACGCCTCACCGAGGTCTCCCAAAGACTGGTGATTTCTTTTCCTCAACGGCAAAAGCGCTTCTGAACCATCCTATCACACCTCGACGAAATGCTTCAACATCCGCTGCCCAGCCTCTTGGTGAGATGACACCCTTCACTGCGCATCTCAATCAACTTTTCTCCGACGCCAACGGTAGTCCTTCAGCAAATTTTGACTTTCCCTCGTTACCATCCTTACACAACACGCCCGGTCGTGTTGCTGACAGCTACGACTTCTCCCATTTCGATTCCCAGGATTTTCTCAGCACAGATGTTCCAATGCCGAGTAGCCCGCCCGTGTGGTTTGGCGTGTACGAAGATCCCATCGAGAGTGGAGGTGTCTTTAGCGACTATCCACTTCCAGAAATGCAGTCATCTCCTTTCAATGCAGATACCAATCCGGCTTAGACAGTCAAGACGCCGAAGACAGTATACTTGGTGTTTATGCGGGCGGACGAATTGGCCTTGACTTCACTGTTTTAGCATGATGTTGTCCAGCATCCACATTGTCATGAACAGCGGAACGACTCTTCTACGACATAGCATTTGGTTCTGCAAGCGATTGGTATGCATAGCGTGGGGACTGGATATGGTTCAGTGCATCAAGTAGTGAGCTTTACATAGGAAAATTAGATGTCTTCGAAATTGTACCTTGATCCTCATCTGCTAGGTCCTAATGGTGTCCATATTTCTACATTGCCTGTCATGACTCATCTTATCGATGTCCCCTACCATCGACGCCCTTCCACCGTGTTCAAACCTAACAGTCAACGCTAGCTTCGAATATTCGACAGCTGTTCCCACAACTCATACCCCAATGCCGGATCTCAACACCTGAACCTTTTTGCTCCATAACATCACACATTTCCCCCCTACGCCAAACGCAATCCTGACTCAACCGCTACTCGTTGCTCTCATAGAAAATCTCCTTATACCGATGCGTAGCGTCCACAACCGCCTCCACCGCCTTGAAATCTGCCACGCACACTCAGTCACCATCCCCCTACCACAACAACCCCCATTCCTTGGACATCGACATACCGATCTTATCCCCAAAGTCCGTGGCCTGAAACACCTTGATGCTGAGATCATTCTGCACCTTCCCCACCACTTCGGCGGCGTTGTTGAGCGTAAGGTGAGAATCCTAGAATAGCCAGCCAAAGAGTTAGATCATCAGCTGTTGTACCATCATTTGGAATTGAATGGAGGGAGGGAGGGGAGGGGCAAGGGAAGGTAGATTTACGCGGTTCAGGTGGATGTTCACGGAGCCGTTGGCGTCGATGGTGGCGGTCTCGCCGCGGAGGGAGGTGACTTTGCCGAGGAGGCGGACGGTTTGGTTGGTGAAGGAGTCGAGGTACTGGGCGTTGATGCGGGGGGTTGCTTCGGAGGCCATGGTTTGGGGGGGTTGGATGGGGTTGGTGGGGGGATTGTGTCGATGCTTTGGGGCGTGGGAGGTCGTGGTGGGGGGGGAGCGCGTGAGCACGTGATCATGATGCTCAACATGCCAAGCCTTGATGGCTTCTGACCTGCCAAGACTATAACTGCTACTTTACATCTGACGCTCGAACTTGCCTTATCGAGACATGTCCCGAGCAGACTTCACGCATTGCCTTGGTACAATCGTGGATTCCGGCTATCTCAAACTACAGCAACAATCTGGACTTATCCTGCTCACGCACGTCGCGAGATGCCCTATCGAAGCTACTACCTGCAATCCGCTTACACGCAGGGTAGATGTTAAAGGGTCAAATGCATCTGCCGTGCCTACGTAAGGCCTATACGTCGTAGAACCAGAGCAGCGCCATGAGATTATGACGAGTAAGAAGGAATGTTGGCCCTTCGCCACAGTACCGCGTTATGTATACAGCGAAGTACGACATCTCTAAGGTTATGCATTGAGCTCATGCTATCTTCTTGGGGTCTCTGTCTTTGCTTCTACAGCCATTGCTGCGCTGTAATAATGCCTTGCCGAACTTTCAAGCGAGCGTTGCTGGCTTTCCGTACCATCTCTCCAGCTTTCCTTGCGTATGCCTTGTCCAATTCTCACGCAAGATAAGTGCCTGCCGATGGATCATATTTGACCCCTATCACTTTGCCGACGGAGGTGCAGATCCGATACCGAGAACCAGGTAAGGGTGGCGTATGTGACACCACACCAGGCGTGAGTTTTTATTTCGTATGTATCGACCTTTCACCCACTTCTCATACTCTCTTCTGGTTCTTCGAGGCATGACATAACCCATCAATCGCTCCTTCCACGCTTTGCTGCGCGATAGTCCCAGAAGTGATTGAATTTTTCATCAGAGGCTAATAGCAACAAAGACGGCGCTTGCTCATGGCATGAGAGCTGGGCCCTGCAAATTCACGGTGGATTGCACAACTCAGGTTGATCCATAATCGCTGCTCCTATCTCAGCAGCCCCTTGGATCAAATTCTCCTATTCGGAAGAAGAGCTAGCAATTTCAACCCATTAACTAGGAAAAAGAGCCAGCGAGTTCTCGGTCATGGAGTATCATGACGATGCCGACTATATCTTCAGCTGGTTCGCCGGCCAGGCTATCTCACTGGCTGTGAATTACATACACAGCGCAGGTTCTGCCACTGCCGGCTATGCTCCCTCTGTCGTTGACGGCGGGGAATATGGCGAGGTCCGGTAGTATGGCGATATCAGTCTTGTGAGGATCTACAAGCCAGGGCATGAAGTGTAAGCCATACACCCCCTCCATTCTGTCCCTCCTCCATAGTATGCCGAAGACTAATTCTTGGCTTCCCAGGCTATACTGCCAACCGGAAGCCTCCCTCGCAATGTTCAAGCGCGTCCTTGCAAACAAGGATTTCGCCACAGGTGATATTGACCTCGCAGGCACATACGAGACGAATGGCGACGCGTCCACAACGCACACCGAGCCCTTCGCGGCGCTGACGAGTACCGCCATTGCGACTAGGTTAACGGCTACGGCGTCTCTGGTAATGTCGGCAGAGACTATGGTACAGGTAAAGTACTTCTAGATCTACGATGGAGATGGTTGAAGGCTCGCGGGACCTAGCCAAGTAAGCCATGATTTGAGGACTCGTGGAAAGGATCCCTCGCATGGAGCGATATGCTCAGGCGAACACGTTTAGCGGCTTCTTGTCATCGCTCTTTAGCAGAGCAGCGATTGCCTTACTTAAGAGGTCAAGGCCAGAGAGCTCCACTGTTATCGTTCTCCATTTCGAACTACTTTACCATCAAGACCAACCTCAAGACACGTGACTGGTCACATTATCCCCACCCATCATTCTTCATAAACCACCTTACTTACGTTTCTCTACATCTGGCCTACAGCGATGTGAAGTGCATGAAAATCCTGAAGATAAGAAATAAGATCTCACCGATGTTGTAGACTGGTTGAAATACCTTATAGCTCTCGGTGAATGAAATAATCCGAAATCCCCCAAATCATCGAATCCTTATACAACATTTAGACCATTCGAGCTATCTTGTGCAATGGCAAGAATCGGTGCACAGTTTCTCAGAACTCCTCGAAAAAAAGACGATTTCTCTAGGCACACCCAGTTTCGATGATTGCACCCCCTAGTCTACGATTTCAACATCTCTGGTCCCATTAAGATTGGTTCGCTCCGCCGCGGAAAGGAGAATTTTCGAAAACCTCCACCGTATTTACGGCCTCTATACACTTACACCTTCTTATCATCGCACAATGGTGCTTGAACTCCCTAGAACGATGAATATGCTACCCTTCAGGAGCTCGTCACTGTATTTCAAGCGCCCGCCTCAAAGAAGAGTTACGTCGTCGAGAATCGCTTGCGAGCCACCTACAGCTCTGACATCCTTGACAAGGTCGATCTCATACCGGTGTTTGGCTCTAGAAATGGTGCTTTCCCGAGGGATCTCTCGTATAGTTTAGAGGTGGAACTGACCATGGATCAAGTCTTCAGACACGGACGTTTGGACAGACGTTTATATAGACATCGGATTAAGAGGAAAGATAAAAGAGAATGCATACCTTTGGACCGGGAATCGAAATTGTGATAGATGGTTTCCGGTGCTATTTAAAGGCCTTGGTGCACCTAGAGCTCCATATGTCAATGTAACACCTCTGGTGACACGCCATCTTTGAGTGCAAAAGTAGCCCTGTTCCCAGGGCGGTGCAGTGTTGATTAGCGAAATTGGGCGTAGGGATTATAGATACCAAAAATGGATGTGCCTAGAATGGTTGCCGAAAGAAAATCGTATTGACAACTTCATGATGGGCTGGACGATAAGTGGAAGCTGAAGCGGCCGGGAAACCAGCGGGAGGATCTCTCCGGAGATGGTAGTGGATTCTGAGTCTTTATTCGGGAATGCCCGGGAAGTGTGTACCATGCCACCACCGCATGAGTTTACAATACCTTGGCATGCAACAAGGATCGGTCAATTGAGCTCTTGTTATTGGAAACCCTTTCGCTGACAGCTCATGGATGTCGAGCTAGCGAAATTTCGCGATGTTGATTGTTTCGAGAGGGTGTCCGTTCTACTTCGTGCACTACCTACTTTACCTTATGAATGACTTGCTCTAAAGTCAAGTACTCGGCCTCCCTCGGCCTTCATGACGCAGCTAGCACAGCTCAACAACGAAGAGTGGTGACGAGAAGTTTTCGGTGATAAAGCTATACTTGGAAAGTTTGTAGAAAACTCTGCAAGCGAAGATCTTTCTTGTAGTGGAAGTACTGAATGATTAGGGGATTCTTTATCCACATGCGCAACAGCGACGGAATCGTTATTATCGTGACATGGACATTGTTTGATTCGACAAACACCTGTCCCGCGACTCCCGCCACATCACGTGCACAGGGTTCCGCTAAGCCCGATCTTCAGTGCGGTTGTGAAATCGAGATTCGAGAAAGCCATCGGGAAAAGGAAGCCTGAGCGTGGTGGAGCCGAAGCTCGGGGATGGGTCCGCGTGTGATCTGATTGGTAGAAAGCTTATAGCCGGCTAATTTGCATTTCTGCCAGTGGCAGGCGGACCCTTCATGAAATCCCCTTCCAGTTGACAATACATTGACAGCGGTATCCGAAGCCAATGTGCCGAGGAGCTTATACTGGTCGACCTCGGGCTTTCCAAGCGAGCTCAAGAGGATCTTCCAGACGATGCGGTGCTTCAGTCGTTCAACAGCCCATGCACGCAAGGCTTTCACATGCGACAGGTGTTGACAGGAAATTGAACCCCGGCATTTTACTGGTATTCCCATCAGAGGAAAGAATCTTCGTCTTATGGTATTCCTGCGGCAGTGACTGCTCCACTGATGAGCATGCCATGCTTAGAAGTAGGTACCTCAGGATTGAGCTCGATGAATGACCTTCCGGCTTCGGTGGATTGGCTAGGGCGGAAGCGTCGATGGGAATGAGCTACTCTCGTTAGTAAAACGCAAGAATGACAAGGTTTGGCGTGTGCTATCTATGGAGTAGCATGTGCTGTGATGCAGCAGTGCAGTAGTGAGCATTGTCGGGCAATGATAGGCTCTGAAGTGACCGGAAGGGGTGTACACCCCAAGGAATACAAACATCTGCATACGCCCAAACGCACCGTGCTCTTTGGTAGCGTGAGACTAGTTTCTGTGGGAAGCTAGATTCACTGTGGTGTTTCTCGTTATAGCCGTCTCAACAGATCGTCACACAGGGACTCGGCGAGCCACAGGCCCCAGACCCGATATTCTGAGTAGAAGCTATGGCCCCTGTCGAACGTGGCGCTAATCAATAGCACGCTTGATAGGGAAGTGCTGCGACCATGAGAAACCGCAGACCTAATGGGATTTTTGACATGGGCCGACGGGTCTCCCATTGGCTATAATTGACAGGGGTCTGAATTGAGTTGGAGGGGGTCCACGGTAGGAAAGCTTGACGACATCCCGGCCCAGTCAGAGACCCCATGTTTGGAGTGACCTTTGACCCCGCCAGGGTTTTCCGATAGCCACAGGCAGATCGGACTGCGGGCCAGTCAGCTGCAAGGAACTCGCAGCGACCTCCGGGAAATCGTGTGGCGTCTTGATAAATTCGGGACACCCCTCCGCATCTCTTTCATATCACGGTAGTAGCAGCGATTTTTGCTCCACCCTCGTGCGCGATCTTAAATCACTCAAAAGTACCACACACCCACCCTAGAGCGCCACAAGTACGATCGTGGAACACTTCGTCAACCTTCGGCATACCCTACATACCTGTAGCAACCTCGTCGCCCTCACAAGCTTCACTCAACGTCATCCATAGTCAACGTCCACTCTTCGACTTCCACGATACTGAATTGATTTGCCGTCACTCTTCTCCACCAGCTCACTATTAGCTCTGCCAGCTCTTACCCACAGTCGATAGAGCGGAGACAGAACCTCTGTACAGCTCGCGTGTTAGCAGCCAGGACAGCTCGGATCGGAAACCGGCAGCCTCGATATTAGTCGAATTGCCAACAATGACGCAAGCATTCCAAGAATTTATGTCGCCAGTAGTTGGAAAGGCATCCTCAAAGGGGTTTCCTGGTTCCATCAATGATGAAGCGAGTATGAAGCCTAGAAGAGCGCTGGAGGGGAATGTGAATCGATCTTCTGGCGACTCGTACTTTGATCTACAATCTCACGAATCCTCCACCAATTTCTTCGACAGCGTCGACTTTGAAGACGTGAATGCGTTCTTTGACTCCGAGCCGCCTTCTGGAATAGCAACTCCAAGGGGCCATGAAGCATCTTCTAAAGCATCCCTCGACTTTGGCAACGCCTGGAACAGCTTCCAGCCATTGTCACCACCCTCTTCTGGGGTGTTACCGTCAGATGATTGGCAATACTTCGGTCAGGGGCAGGTCCCACACAACATTCTCACCCAAATCGATCCGTCGAGGGTTCGTACGCAGCATGGTCAGACTACGCCACCCGATGAGGACACGTCCAGTAGCTTGGAGTACCAGCTTGCTCCGCAGCAGTACGGGCTGCCGTCTCCGGAGAGCTCCACGTCCAGTAGTGGCACGAGTAACGGCAGCAAGCGGAAGCAATCAGCTGCCGATACTGTTGAGTCCTCTGAGGTTTCCGTACCAACCAAGCGGGTACGTAAGAACTTTACTCGCTCGCTCAAGAATGGCGGTGGGGCAGACCCAAACGACCCCGAGGGAGCTCGTCGCTCGAAGTTTCTCGAGCGTAATCGAATTGCCGCATCGAAATGCCGACAGAAGAAGAAGGAATGGACACAGAACCTTGAAACCAAGGCGCGAGAAATGCAACGACACAACAACGAGCTGCGTTTGGTACGTGACTCGTGCAAGGAGGAGATACTGTTTTTGAAAGGAGAGATGTTAAGGCACACCACATGCGGATGTAGCACCATTCAAGAGTACCTGCAACGAGGAGCGGAATCTTTTGCCGATCAGCGAGATGCCAACGTCAAACGAGAACTTAGCCCGATAGGTACAGCACCTTCAAGTCCGGCTATGAGCATGTCTTCAAACCGCCCGAGTGGGAACTCTGTGTCCTCCTCAATGGCCGACCAAGATTCTCTATCATTGCAGAATGCAATCGAAGACAACCTGGACTCTCTTCTGCAACCGCAGCACGTGTATGACACCAGCGATGCCGGGATCGCAAGGCAAGTCGGCAACTGAGCGACTTATCCAGATTTGCCTCACCAGGCGGAGGAAGATGGTAAGATGCAAGAGCGAAGGCGTCTAGAGTTGTGAACGGTTCTAAAGAGGGGATATCAATGGTTATGACCGCACACGACCGCATGACGAACTCCTTTTCTGCGAACTTTGCCATATTGAAATCTCATTACCACGCCAAGACCGCCAAGACCGGAAGAGAACTCCCTCGTCCAATCGAGCGTTTGTGGGCTTTCGACATCGTCGACAGTATCCCGTCTGCCGTCAGCCGTCTCGAGCTACATAAGTCCTATCGACTGGAGGCGTTGGTGATGGATAGGCGCTTGTATCGGCGACACTTTCGTCATCGAGGAGCTGGATCCTTTGGGGAGGGTTGATCTGCTTTTCCTGCAAAAGTCTTTTCTCCAATTTTGGAATTTTAGCAGCTTGATACCAATACTAAGCGGTGCTTGTTAGACAACAGAGAAATAGCAATATTTTCAATTACTTGTCAGATACATAAGCCGTGCAATCAATTGTTACGTTGCATCGTAGGGAGAATAAGTGAAGGGAGCGACGGCGTCACAAGAAGATTTTAATAAGCCACACGAGACTAAGATACCGGTGCCTTGGTAACGGCGAGTATTTAACCAGTTCAGACGGCGCATGCCCAGTTTTAGCGTCTACACCTCCATGAGGTGATCACGTCTGCAGTCTCGATATCTCATGTGGCACATTTTTGATTCCCCAACCTTTCCGCGCGAACCTGATGGACTTCTCAACCAGTTCGCCCTTTTGTCTCATAACGCACACAACTGCAGGCTCCGTGCGACACATGGCTGCTGGCTGGGCCCGTGCAATTGTTCAAGCATCTGAAACTTTAGTCCTTGCTTTACCCGCTGTTTTACCTTTACGTACTTTACAGTCTATGCTTTAAATGTTGAACTCTATCGAGTCCGATGCTTGGATTGTTCCCAATTCTACTGCCCGTGAAGACGATAATGGTCCAATGTCCCCATGCATATATGTTCAATGGACGCATTGGGCGTTAGTCTCAATTGCAGGCTGTCGTAAGCGCTTCAGTCAGGCGTTACATTAGAGGTGAGAGGCTATCGTGCTTCCAGTACTTCATGGTAATGTCAAGGCTTCAATGCCTTGAACTCTTTTGTTATCCCTAAAATAGCCTTCTCGACCGGTAACCGTTCCATCGAACTCGCGCCAAAGAACCCATGGACTCCGTTTGTCTTGCTCAAGACGTACTTCGCATCCTCCGGCTCCGCGATAGGCCCTCCATGGCACAGAACGATAATGTCCGGATTTATAACAAGTGCTGCATCCCTTATGTCCTGGATTCTACTCACACAGTCGTCCAGCGAACTCGAGTTCGTGGCTCCAATACTTCCTGAAGTCGTCAGGCCCATATGAGCAACTAATACATCCGCGCCAGCGCTGGTCATTCTTTCCGCTTCATCAATATTGAACACATAGGGGGTTGTCAACAAGTCCATTTCATGGGCGGTCCTAATCATATTTACCTCTTCCTCGTAACCCATGCCGGTCTCTTCGAGGTTCTGACGGAATTTGCCATCGATGAGGCCAACGGTGGGGAAGTTTTGGACGCCGCAAAAGTCAAGGTCTTTCAGCTGGCGGAGAAATGTAGGCATAAGGCGGAAGGGGTCGGTGCCGCATACACCGGCCATAACACGGGCATGCTTGACGACTGGAAGAACTTCCCTAGCCTGACTTGGAGGCTAGCTCCTGACTACAGATAGAGTACTCGTAGCAGTGTGATTTTCAAAGAAGTGCATGAGTGGAATACATGACGAAAATAACCAAGAACGACCCAGAAACATAAATGATGCAGAACATCTTCAAGCAACCTACCATCTCTAGAACGACAGCATTCGCATCGCCGTATGGCATCATCCCAGCCAGCGAGCCTCTACCGGCCATGCGGAAACGGCCCGAGTTGTAAACAATTAAGAGGTCTCCTCCACCTTCGTCGATACATTTGGCAGACAGACCGATACCTAGACATTTTCAGTCTCCATCTAAATCTTCATTGTTGCTGCTGACCCGCGCCGGCGCCAATGATGATCTTTCCATTGGCAACAGAGTCCTTGAGCCTATCGAGCATCTCCTTACGGGTGGTAGGACGCGGCATGATCACAGTATCTGACGAGTAAAAATGGGCGGCTCAGACATCAAAGGATGCGGTCTTGCACGGTCTTGGAGCCATCGAGTTTCCTCATCCGCCAGATGGCGGCAGAGCAGATAAGTAGGTATCACACTCATCCCGCTCGCTTAGATGCGAAGGAGGGTGGATGACGCTGACGAGACTTCTTGTACGACCACAAGAGTAACGTCTGGAACCTTTCGAGGCTTTCCGTCGTTTGCTACTGCTTTTCGCCTCAGTTGAAGTCGGCAGCGGGCACAGAGTTGACGAAGTCGACGTTGATCTCCGGAAAGACTGGAAAGCAGGGGCGAGAAGACACCCATAACCAACATGAAGGACCATCGTCGGCGACAGAAGACTTAGGCCTATCAGGTCATTGTTGATACTCAAAGGCGTGTAATACCTTCAAGCGGACGAAAGCAATGCCATGGCGGCTCTTACTATTCTCCATATCGGCACCTGCGACACGAAGCTTTCAGAGCTGCTCTACGTCCGCTCTTGCATCCGCTCTTGCATCCGCTCTTGCATACAGGTCACCACAGTAATCTTGATTGACGCTGGTAGGACGCCGGTATCGCAGCCGGCCATTACTGTCACTCAGGATGTACTTGTCGCCAAATACAGAAGCAGTGTTACGTCCCCCTGCGACAACGCTGCTGATGTCTCCAACCTTTCCCGAGCCGAAGTCATCAAAATCATGACCGACTGTGCCACAGCATGCGTACAAGATCTTTACTCAAATTCTCCCTTACACGGTGTTATCTCGATTGAAGGGTCGTGCGGCACCGCTCTGGCCTCGGCGGTCATGCGAGAGGCGCTACCGTTCACCTTCCCTAAGCTCATTGTGTCTACGGTGGCAAGTGGAGATACCTCACACATCGTTGGCGAAAGCGACATCACCCTGATGTACAGCATTGTCGACATAGCAGGCTCGAACAGCATCCTTAACGATGTGCTGAACAATGCGGCTGGAGCAATTGCTGGGATGGCAAGGGTATATCATGCGCGGCTACAGCAAGAATATGAAGAAGAGCAAGGTACACCGGAAGGCACACAGAAGGCAGCACCGAGAAAGAAGAGGATCGCAATCACCATGTTCGGGGTTACGACGCCTTGTGTGAACGCTATGCGACACCACCTGACTACCAAATACGATTACGAAGTCTACGTCTTCCATGCCACAGGCCATGGCGGGCGGGCCATGGAACCACTCATCTTTTCCAAAGGAATCGATGCCGTCATTGATCTTACAATCACTGAAGTACCGGACGAGATCGTTGGAGGTGTGATGTCCGCTGGACCAGAACGCCTAGAAGCCGCCGCGAAAGCTGGGATCCCTCAGGTGATAAGCTTCGGAGCGTGCGATATGGTCAACTACCGATCTCGGAATACCTTGCCAGGAACGTTCGTGAAGGCTGGCAGGAACATCTTCGAGCACAATGCTTCCGTCACGCTTGTGCGGACGAATGTGGAAGAATGTAGGCAGATAGGGCGATTCATCGCCGAAAAACTCGAGGGTCACTGTGCCCGGCCAGGAGATGTGCAGGTTGTCCTACCGGTAGGTGGTATTAGTCTCATATCTAAGCCCGGTGATGCATTCGCAGACAGAAACGCAGATAACTCTCTGTTTGCAGCTATTGAGGAAGGGCTCAAAGGCAGTGAGATCGAGGTGATACGAGATGAGCGAGACATCAATAACGAGGATTTTGCCGTGGCCACTGCTGAGAGGCTGGTTCGGCTCATCGAGCGAGCAACCAGCGAAGAGCAATAGTAATCACTGGCAAGCAACGTAGTATTGGAGCCTATGTGGCTTCAACAGCACGTATTTCGCATCAGAAATCCCGACGTTAGTAAGCTCTTCTGGGGCTCTTCTTCGCTATCTCAATACCAATTGGTTATGTGGCCCATAAAAAGCCACTCAGGGAGTAGTGTTGTCAGCTTCGGACTCGGTAAATCTACTATGTGATTACTGATCGTCAATCATGAGGTGGCCGCCACTTCGTGTGTCGTTGCAACCTCGCCATGTCCCTTAAGCGATTTCAGCCATTCACGCGGGTCATCATGGACTTGATCCACCATGCTACTAGACCTTTTCAATTACGTACTTGCACAAGTCTCGGATTCATCTCATTCGGATTGTTCGGGTTCTCAAAGGCGAGACCTCACCAGAGTCCATACGGATATATAAAGTCAAAAGTGTTCCTCTGAGTCTGATTAAACGTCATTCTCATTCTCTTCAGAGGAAATCTAAGTTCTGGAGCCCTGCCAATAAACCTGTCAGCTTGATCCGTTACGATATAAGATGTATTACACCAAGGTCAAACAACCTCCCCTTTCACCCCATCACCCTCACTGACACATCGAAGCTACTCTCAGTCCTCTCCATCCTCGCTGTCATTAGCGCCTCTCCTATCGCCGACGCTGCCAGGAACCCCAATGTCTCCGTCAACGTCTATGCCGACAACGCCTGCGCTGTACCTGACGTCGAAGGTTACAGTTTCACCCAGAACAATCAATGCCACCAATTCATTGAGCAGGAGGGCAGCTTCACCGCCACCAGCAACAAGCCTGTTCCCGGGGGATGTGTACTGCAGGTTTTTGCCTCCACCAACTGCGAAAATGTGCTTGCTGCTATCACCATCAACGGCGGTTGTGAGGCGCCTCTTTTCGGGCCGGCAAGTAGCGGCAAGCTTGTTGGATGCTGAGTGAGAGTGGTATGTTGTGTGAGGATTGAAGGGCTGTGGTGAAGGTCGAAAGCGTATCGCAAGGTCGACTGAGTCTCACTCAGGAAATTTCTTTCGCTTTTGTTGGAATATCACACCATCTACGAGCTTCTCTGCAGTGAAGCGTTCTGCCCTTTCCTGTTCATGGGTGGGGTGCAAGAGCCTACCTTTTCATATGGTGACCTTTCACACCTTCTTCTGCTATGCTTTCAAGACCATCCAAGTCAACAAGCCTCCCAACCAAGTCCAACCCTTGCTATATATAATCTATCATACTCTGCACTTCTGTCTACTTTTGCGAAGACCTCGACGCTCACAGAACATACTGGCCCGGCAAAATATTGCTCCCTTTGCTTGTGTAGTCAACAAGCGGTGAGTCGCATCACTCAGGCCGGTTATCCCGATCATTGGGAGCCAATTTAGCTGGGCTTGTATATAAGCATGCCGGGCCTCGCAGCATCTGTGTGGGTTGTTAGTGATCCAAGGCGTATCTGGCAACTCATTCCAGTCCCTGGATACCCGCCGATGGCTTGGAGTAGTACGACTCGATCTGTAGCACTGCTATCGAATCTGAAATAGCCGAGTGGTATGATCGATATCAAGACTCCTGCACAGTGGATTATAGATCTATCAAAGATGCTGCAAACAAGTCAGAGATCCGCTAGCACCTTTTCGGCAGAAAGCCGATATGTCAGATCTTAGGCTACATCGCTCGGTAGATGATGTTGGGAGATGTTGTTATTCAGTGTTCATTCTCACAACGTCTAATTTTATACCTATATTATTCGATCTAGGCTCTGGTAATGGCCCTCTCTTTCATCCCCAATAAACTTGTTGAATTAGGAGATTAAGAGGTACTACCGAGTTGCGGATGCCCTACTAATTATCAACGCCAGCGTATGCAACAACTCCTTGGTACTCGACCGCATAGGCGCTGGATGTGAGGGTTCGTAAGCCTGTAGGTTTTCAAGCTCCACATCGGGCCAAGGATTTCACCACCATTACTAGTCTTCACTGATCAGCAATAGTTGAAGAAGTTACGGATCTGGAATGCCCGAACAACTCAAGTTACGGCTTGCGACAGCGCCACTTACGGCTCTCAGCATACCGGCGAGGAAAATGATCGCAGCTGAGAGATATGACAGAACTGGCAACGAAAACTCAACAGAATCTCAGCCAATGTCCCACCCACTAGCGAGTGCAGACAAGCTTTATGAAAGAATACGCTGGTCACCCTTCGCCGAGAGAGACTTGGGGAGCTGTGGCCTGGTATATTATATATCTCCATGCTCGTTCATCCGACTGAAAATACCATGGAGTCGATGGCTCAGATCTCTTTCCTTCACAGTCCCTTGCACAACCACAGTATATGCTCTGCGTGGTGTAAGGAATGATGACCTGCTATCTCCTCACCATCTGGTGAGTATACATTGGCGCCTTCCTGTCTACCAGGGGCCGTCCATTCCCGCTGTGGCGGGCAACGCTCTGTCGCGGGTACGCGCTCTTTGCCTTAAGAGAGGCTCTAGATAACGATGGATGGCTCTGGTCGGAGTATCAGACCCTGGGCCCGGGAATCGGCGTCCCCAGCACGACCAAAATTTCCGGCTATGGGTCATGAAAAGGTCACACCCTCAGGGGCCGCTTCGGCTGCTCCAGATCGAAATAAGAGGGCCGCCATGGATTCGACGCCCAAGCCTAGTATGCCGGCATGCCTTAGAGGTACGGAGTTTGAGGCCCAATGGAATACCGCACCTGGACCGCCAACCGAAAACTCACACTCCTATCTGTCGTCACAATCACCCGAGCCGCTAGATTGGCCAGCATTGCACGAACATTGGACGCAACTCAAAGCTCGATCCCACGGTCTGGTCTGGTCCGGTCGTGGCTCGAGACAATCCCGGTCCATAACGACCAGCAAATTCTACACCCTCGAGGTCCTGTGGCGACGCTGTACATGCCGCCGCCAAATATGGAGATGTTGTTGGCCGGTGAATTGAAAGAATCAATCTGGGCCCGGGAATCGACGTCCCCAGCACGACAAAAAGCTCCGGCTATGGCTTATGAAAAGGTGCTCCTACCCCTTTTGAGATATCGTGAGAACTCTCATGAGCGTGCAGACTTCGATCGAATTATGACTTCTGAAAGTCGACAAGCCCGATGTTAAGGAAAAGCGAGTTCATGGGACACCTTGTTCCCAACGATAAAGTGATCCACCTCACCCCGTACGATGGCGGTTGTGGTACACAGGGCTTTATTATACCATCAACCGAGACATTCAGCTGACTTACGGACCGCCCGAATGGAACGCTCTATGTGGTGCATGTCCTATGTCTATTGAGGCCCCCAATCTCCTCCTGCCCAAGTTAGTGTACATCGGAAGGCTGAGCTCATATGCCGAAGGGATACAGGCATTACCTTGTTCAGTTCAGAATAGCGGTATCTCAATAACGTCAATATTTCTCAACGGACTACGACAATTGTCACAGCTTTTAGTCAAACATGAGCGGCAGAGAATGCAACGTCGCTGCATGAGGGAACGGGGACCGAGCCAATACGCCTCGATAGAGAACCGAGCGACCAGTTCAGCACACTTATCCACGCAATCTACTAGATGCTTTCTACACAGCTTAATAATGGAGCAGCAACACACGAAAGTCCCATGCAGGAGTCAACACGATGAAGGGGATATGGAATGACGTGCTTCCCTGAATTTCCTTTCGAAGGATTCGAGTATCCCCTTTGAAGGTACAAGGAACCCGCCCTACTTTATCAATAATGTGGCGGGTACTTCATCTTACCTGAAGCGAAATTCGGATGCCATATGCACTTGGTACCATTACGGGGAGTGTAAGTACACGAAAACAGATCTTACCAAAGACAAGGAAACCAAGCTTCCCAACTGATAAATGCCACAAGCATATGTATATTCATTCATTCATTGTGAAGCCCCAGTGGCCAAGGACGGCGGACGAATGGCAGACGGCGCGTAAGAAGGGCTAGCAATACATGTGATATTCACATGATCCTCGACGCTTGGGCAAACGTGCTGAGCTAAAGCTCAATGCCTCAACTCGTGCTTACCGTGTTTCGACTCCGCGTCGACGAACGTCTGGTAAGATAAGACGATCTCGCTGCACATCTCTTCGTTCTCACTGACAGTTTGCTTGTGCTAGGCTACTCTGAATGCAGGCGCCATGATGGGCAACACCATCGCCTGCGAACTCCGAGCCTGGCTCTAACGAAATACATTCGTCGTGCCGTCCGTCATCATTCACGAAGGACTCAAGACTTACAGAGGCTACTAATATTTTCCAAAGCTGCAATCGATGGATACTCGTTCGTTGCCTTTGCCACAGCATGTAGGTTTATGCCTTCTTTTCCTATTTAGTGGCGCTGAGATGCTATTTACGTCGCTGCGGCCTGGTGAAATATTGAGTATGCAGATCACAGATATTCGCATAAAAGCGATCTTATCAAGCATAACAATGGAAAAATCATAATGGCTTCATCTCTAGTCTTCCAATCCGCTCCTTCAATCTTCGCTTTTTCTCCAGCTAGAGGATTTGGTAACAGGTGGTGGACCAGATGCAACCGTCATCATTCGCAATAAATATTCTTTCTCTACCTTCACTCTTCTATTTAAACTACTTTTCTCGAAATCACTACACTCAGCTAATTTTTTCTCACATATGTCCGCTCTACAAGTTCAACTTGCTTGAGGACCAAACTTGCCCGGAGTACGCAGAAAACCGATTTATCTCAAAGCAAGGGAAGCTCCACGTTCAACAAGGACGCCTTCCTGGCTATCGTACAGCCATTGATGAAGTCCGTACGAGCATCACATCGCGGCTTGAGTGATCAAGAAATGATGCAATTGAAGAAATTTGCATCAGCGACCAGCGGTGTCGAACATGCGTTGGACAATGGACGTCCCACCGTGTCTTCTGCAACTCGGACGCGTACTCCGGTTTTTCCCGGAGATAACATTATTACCTGGTCACAGTCTTGGTGAGCCTACACTATATTATACGGATAGCCCACAATCTTCAAGCTTTCCCAACGTCTTGCACAAGCGTGGAGATTCTTCACGCCAGTTTAGGCAGTGCATTAAGCAGCACTCCAGCGACATTGTTGGGCAATCTGCTGGGTGGGCAGGGGAAATCGAAGGCTGAACTGGCCGCTACCTCAAGTCTTTACGTTAGGTTACGAACGGAAAAAACTATGAAGCATGCTGTGCGGACCATAGGCTCAGCGATCAGAGCTTCGAAATATGATATGGAAACCAAAGAAGAATTCGTAAGGCGGAGGCACAAAAGGAAGCTTGACATTGCTACCCTTATCGAAAAGCCCTTGATAACGCACGGCTCAGATTGGACCCATTTCCAAGGCTCACCAACACTTACTGTGTCCGCAGAGAACCGCAGGACACTGGCTCGATATCCAGCAGACCGGAGCAACAAAGCTCAGGGTCATCAGTACCACAAAGATGGCATGTCAGCTGCGGACAATCTCACGCGGCGCGAGCTTCGCCTTCGTGCCCTCCAACCCATAACGCCCTCTTCATATCCAAACAAGTTATCAGAGACTTGCCGGAGCCATTCCTGCATTGTTTCAGTCCTGGACTTTTGGATCTATTGCAGGGCTCTGTTCCACCCATCCTCGATTGGTTGAAAACGCTCCTTCTCACGCCTAGTTTCGATTGGATGGTCTATCTGCTTGTACTCGAAAAGCCCGGATGCATGCCTCGTGTCTATGTTGGATCAGGGACAGATATGATCCAAGGCACGAGAATTCGCAAGCGCAGATAAACTTCGAATGCTATGAGCTCGAAGAATTCACGCAATGGTCAGCCAAAGAGCCGATGCAATGAGGCGTAGCCATTCAGCAAACGTTCCGCGAGACCTGCAACCCACCTGGCCACCTGGATCGGTATGGTGTAGGTTTTCGACTTATCGCCAGCGTCAAAAGGCGGTTCCTGACAGTTGTCTCTGGTTCTGTAATTAGTGAGTTTCATTCAACACTTCAGGGGGCTGAGCAGGTATCGCCAAATGGGTACTCAAAATATGAAATGCTAACAACATTTGATTGAGACCGAGGACGCCATTCTCTAAAGAAATCTTCACACCTTTGGAACAGCAGCCTTGTTCTCGGTCTAAGTCGAGGGGAAACCAAATACCCCATGGGAGCAGGATGTGTTGGAGAGGAGCGTACTCAAGACAGACACCATCAATCTGGCGCCACGTCCTCGTTGATTGTAGAGTACTAGTATCTTTCCCTTGGCAGTAACACTCGCAACGGGCTTTCACTTGTTGCTGACAGTTGGACTCAGAATAATGGTTTAGTATGTTACGCATCCTTGATGCTATAGCACGTGGGAGGCGGCAAACCACCTTAGCGAACTCAGATGGTATAAACTTCTTGATTTTCTTCTTGCACGATTTTCCATTGAACAGACTGTTCATCAAGCTTTCGAAAATCGCTTTTCGAAGATCTACAATCAATTACAAGTTGATTACTATTCTCAACGCCAAGAACGAGACACCCTATCTCCCACCACCTTTCCACTAAAAATCTTTTTCCTCGTTCTTACTATTGTCGTCGTGTCATCAACACAATGATTCATACACTTTGCAAGGGCGGCAAGAAACTCCAGACCCAACTGAGGGCCCAGTAGAAGATCTGTGAAGACAGCCCGCTACGGAGAATTCGGCAGCTCGTGATGCCCTACAAGTCCAATTCGCCGAAGCCAAGAAAGGAATTCTTCAACTGACGCAGTTCAATGACACTGACGTTGAGTGAGATTCGATCGTGTCTATAAGGGTTTCCTATACTTTCAGACAATGGTTGCAAAGCTCACGAGAACAAAAGTTACCGTGGGCAATTAGACTCTATCTGAGAAGGGAATTCATGTCCGGTTGCTCAGTGAGACATGTGGCGAGAATCTTGAAAATCGAGGTTGCACTGTTGCAGAATGTTAAGGTCACTGCATCTGTCTTGTATACACACAAGGCGTGAGTACTCAAGCTCGTATAAATACAGTTATCTAACAGCAACTAGACTTGTCCATGGGACAACACCTTATATCATGATGGCAAACAATGCTTACTACAAACGTGTGGTTCGATCATCTACGAGGGACCATGCTACAGTCCTTTTAAGTGTCGTTTAGCTCACGACTATCCAGGTGGACGAGGGGTGTTTCCAAACTCAATCGAGCACGGCTTGTACTTGAAGATGCTAAAGAGCTGCGGACAAGCAACTCGTTGCAAGGATGACAGAATCATCACGAATCAGATATGAACAGAGAGACTACAACCAAGAGATGGGGAACCCTCGGGATCCCCATCGTCCGGAAAAGACGCATAGGCAATGATGGATGCTGAAGCAGAACAGGAAAATGACGCCTAGCACCCAATTACAAAGCTGCCATTGTTGGTCTGGGGATGGTATGTGACCCTACTCTAATATTGACATCGTCAGAGGATCGTAAGTTTGTCCACATCTATCTTATAGAAGTTCTACTCCTGCTTTCGGAATTTTACTCAATCTCTCGCGTACTCAAGGGAGACTACATGAATTGCGTGGTCGTGCTTGCTCGTCAAGCTTCTCTTACCCAACCATGGCACACTTTTATACATTACGTGCAAAAGGCCGACAAGCTGCGGAAAAATTCGCGGCTTCATTGAGAAGTACATCTCGGTCAGATCGGCAGTTCCCAGCATGGGCAGAGAGCCGTTGCAAATTGATCACATGCGCTGCGAATCTCAAAGGGCACATCTGGCTGACGTTGGGACGATGCATGTCCAATCTGAGCTTGAAATATTCCATCAACTACTGAAAGCAGTACAATGGCATGCCTCTCGTCCATTTATTTAAGCAATCAATATTGAATCGTGAGAGATGATCGGGAATGTTACTTTGGAGGCCAACGGCACTCCCATATTCGAGACTGGTGGGTGTTTGTCGAGGCCGCGAGCACACCATGATTGAAAACCTGTGGTGGGGTGACACATCAGAATGGATTTGAAAGATTCCTACTCACATCAACAACGAGCGCCGTGACGGCTCAGCAGCTATCGCCAACTGAATTTCATACCTGGCGATCAGCCACTCGAGACACTGTGGCATTTGGTTATTTCCAGCAGAATGTGCTCCTATATTCAGAAATATCGTCGACCCATACCTCATACTACGAGAATATTTTTGTTTTGAAGTGCAACTCTTATTCTCTCGATCTTTGTGTATACGAAGATGTCTGATCGGCTTGCTGCGTTCCAGCGTGGTTTCTCACCCTTTTCTCGTGCCACACCAATGACCTAAACTCGTCTCTCTATACCAAAGCCCCTTACCATCAACAACAAGCTTATGAATTGCATGCTAGGCGTTATATACACCAGGGGCGACTTCTGAGCTAAAATAATGAACCATTTGAAATTCCAAGCGTGGCCGTGTCTACGAAGACATGGAAACCCATCTGCACAGCGATCACAGGCTCGAGAGATTGCTTTGCACTTGGCTCGAATGCTACCACGTCTTGAAAGACGAAGTCGGGCGAGAAGAGCATATCAAGCTTATTCACAAAATGTTGCTCTGAGTTTGCGTTGTGCTAGACTATCTTGAAAGATTCAGTGACGAAGAAGTTGCCCTTGATTATTGAAGAGAGCCACGAGGAGAATCAAGAGTCTTCAAGACAATTCTTACTACTATCTTGTCGAGGATGGTCTACCATGGTTTTTATTCGACAGTATGACTAGTTGTATCGCCAAACACGTTATAGCGAGATAACTAGAAAGTACGAGCTCGCAATACAACGGGCACTATACGGCCTGTACGAAAGTCCTGTAGCTCGAGAGAAAGAAAGATTCGGGAATATATTCGATCAAGACTCTAATGCGTCGAGTTATTGTCGTACCTAAAGAACTATGAGTACGAGCAAAGATGCATAAGATTCGGAAGAGAGACCAGGAACGACTTCAAATAGAGAATCAGCGATGTGTACAAATCTACGACATGGGGGGTTCAATTTCATCATAAACCTAAAGGTCCCCTACTCGACAAATTCATCGATAACACGCACGTTCAAATTTGAAATAGCAACGTTGTCAAAACCTAATAGAAAACCCCTGGCGGATCTGAACATCTAAAGCCGTTTCATCGGGTAACAGACGCAGAGAGAGCCCGAATCCTCAAATAGGACAGTGAGGAAATGAGGGTCATTAAGTCAGAGAGCGTACGCGCGGAACTTGGATACGCGCTCGAAAGAAGTTTGTTTATTATATGAAGAAGACGATCACCTCTGACATGCAACACAGCTTACGAATTGCTGATAGGGACATAATCCCGAATTAATATTCGATGCGAACGACCCTGAATGGCTGGCCCGCATCTAAGTACCATATGTTCGACTACTATATACGTAATACAACCAACTTACAGAGCATCGGACGGACGCTCCTTGTTTGCGGTTCAATATCGATATTATGATCCGAGAGCATCTCCTAGAACTTTAAGTTACGGCATTGGGGGTTCACACAACGAATCCCTCCTGGATGGCGAGCACAAGAGGCGTGCTTCATTGCCCTATGTCTTCCCAAAGAGAACTCTGGTAAAGTACACTCTCTCTCTTGTGCGACAAGGTGTTATTTTGCCATTAGTAAACTACACACCCTTCTACTATGGCACCATTGTCCTTTCTCCATACCAAGCTTCGATCGATTTTCTCTTCTCTTGCAATTCAATCAGACCAAGCAGCTGAATGGCTTCTCTTGCCGTTCTTACCTCGCTCTCCACCCTCCTGCCCTCCTTGTCGCTCACCGCTAACGCAATCCCTGGGGGTCTAAACATCAACATGTGGACTATGTTGTCCGGCCTAGGCGGTCTCTAGGCGTCCAGTAAGTGTACAAGAGAGTTCAACCCTGCTTGACTTCAAGCTCTCTTCTTGGTAGACAGCCTCGCTCGCCGTCAATGCCAATACCGGGGGGTCTACATACAGATCTCTGGACTAGTCGGGGATGTGGCCGCAGACACTTTGGACTTTCGCATTCATGAGCAGTACGTCACCACTGTGGAGAAAGAATGTTATCACTCCCCTCCACCTACTGTGTTGATCACTATCAGTGGATCGTAGAGAGCAATGATCGCAGCAGAAGAACGACGATGCCTCATATGTTGAAAACTATCGACGTTGAGTCGGACTTAGCAGAGATAGCGACGATGGCATGCTGCCATAAGCAGTTGTTGTGGCATAGGGGCGTGCAGATCCTGCATGGCCTTGCACACCGCGCGAGGTGTAGGAGTGTGCTTCTTCTGTCGAGATGGGTGGTAAAACTTGACGGAACCCATCGCCGGGAGGAGGCTACATGTCTCGACCAAGCCAATGATGAGATGGGAATGGGAATTCTCGAGTTTTTATCCGCCTCCCGCGACCTGCGATCGAGTTGACACGTCGAGTGGCGGCAGAGTGGTGATGCTTTTCTTGCTTGCAGTGGATCTGATGTTGGCTGCACGCGACAGATGACAACAGCTGAGCAATGATATCCGAGCAATCTGATAAGAACAAATTTCATTCTCCAAGCCTTCCTGAAGTCTTTCTTGTTATTAAAGCAACCTCTCGTTATCCAGTAAGTGTGACAAAGGTTCCTAGCTCCAATTCATTTCAAGCTCTTTCTTTGATAGATAGCCTCCAATGCTTCGTTGTTCTTTTATGTGGTCTGCATGATGGATCCTCACCCTAGATGCAAGTAGGTGATAACAAGGCGCACGATCACTGGAAGAAGAACATAGATCCGTACCAGAAGGCAATGCGTATACGACTTGAGCCCAAGCCAAAGGCGAAGAACCGCTCATAATCAGGGAAGAATGATATCTCATTCTGCACCACTGGTCCAGTGATCCCAAAGAACGGGTAGCGGTTTATATCCTTTCCCCTTATATAAAAGAGTTGAGAACACCGAGTGCAGTTGCGAAGGCATACGAGACTCTTTACGGCAGGCGATTACCTTACTTACCCCGTCGGCTCTGAAGATGTGTTCTGGCTGCTTGGAGACAAGGGCGACTACGCTGCTGGCTGGAGCCATATATGGAGTCGGAGAAATGGAAGACTCACGCCAAAAGCCGGAAAGAGGCTTTTTCCTATACACCATAATGTGTTTAGCACAACAACCAGGATTGTCAACGGCATGACCAATAGACTGATAGGACTTCTGAGACGGTACCAAGGTGCCCCCACGACAATTGCACAGTATCACCGCTAGCTACTGCTCAGACTGATAAGAGCAGGTATATATATATACTCGGGATCCTCTCATCAAAAGCCCGAAGAAAGATCCTGTTTGCTATCAGCTTATTGAGATACCACCACGAGATACCTCGAAACAGAACCTTGTTGAGCTGGTATTGGAGCAGGGGCATTACGAACCATGAGTATCTTGCCATACAGCCCAACATGCTTGTGAGGAGGCTATCGAGTATTGGTGGCGTGTGTCTACATCATTCAGATATCGTTTCTTGATCCATCGCTGACATCTTTGACTGCGCGCGAACACTTCGGACACTTAGCAAATCGTGAGCCAGCAGGCCTAGAATTCTACGAAGCCACGATGGCTCGCTTGGTCACGTTCGCCGTTTACTGGCACAAAAGCTTGACCCGTTCGTCATATGGCAAGACAAACCACAACGATTGACGTAATCTATGTTGCGGTACCCACGATTCTCGCCTCGCGAAGACGGCACGTATTCGAGGAGTGCTCGCCACTTTGGAAGAGATTGTGATCGACATTGAGGTAATTGACCCCCAACTCACCAAGCAACAAAGGTCAAGCTGCCACACAATTGGATGTTTGGGAGGACTTCGTGATCGCTTATTATCTATCACGTTCAGGACAACATTATCGATGCCACGAGACCTTTCGCGAATGGGTGACACTGCTCATCTTAATGATCCAGATAGATTCCGAACGGTGTCAGAGGGTGCTGAAGAGCGCAGCAAGGATCATCGAGCACATTTACCTTCCCATCATTCTCTTATGACGAGGTAGATGTTTTATAACCAAACATCATCAGTATCTGGAGGAATTTCCAACGATGTACTCACGATTAGTCCCCAATTTCCCAATTCAGAAGCACATCTCTTTACAGCTACTTCTACGGTAAGAAATTATCGACGGAAGTTCCGGACGACATAGTCACGATTAATTCGCGATGCAGCGACACGTGAAATCGCATTCGACGAGCTGGCTAGAATAGAAAACTAAGCCAGAGACGGCTCTATTGCCACGATTGTTGGCATATTACCCATATAGCTGGTCATGCCCTCAGCAGCCCTTACTCAGTACCCTGCGAGATATGAGCTTATCGAGGACTTCTAAGCTGCATAGACAATTAGGCCTCTGGAAACGGCCCATAAGCTAGCTGAGAATGAAGCAGAAACGACTGTCGAACAAGAGTTGCAGAGAGCTCCCCCCTCCAGTCCTCAGTCTCGCCACTACAGTTTACGGCCCCTTCCCATTTATCAGCACATTCCATGCACGAAGCAGTCTATTTCCTCTGGTCGTTGGAAGCAGGAGGAGAAGCTATGGGGACATAGCTCAAAAGTAAACAGGGGGGGTTGTCAGGGGGGACGAAGCACCTTCTCCTTTTCGGTGCTCTATGCATTACTCTTGGACTTAATCTAGCCCATGACGAAGCAGTTGTTGCACTTCTAAGGTAGGTGGTGTTGCACTTCCGAGTCTACACGAGTAGTCAGCAGGCGAGGGGGGGGGGTCAAACCTGCTTCCTGCTTCGATAGAACCTAGTCATCTAGCCATGAAAGGTGCATGTGCTTGTAGTTTGTTCAATGGGGGTCTCACCGCGATGCACAAGGTGAAGGCTTAGCTGAAAGCAGAGGTTACCGGCAGGACTGATAGGTTGGCAAGTTGATACAACTTTTTGTACAATGCTTTCTCGGTCAAGCATTTATACACTTCTCTACAACACCTCGTCCATAGTTTTGTTGGTTCTTCGACAACAGCAATGGCTTTATCGAAACCGGCTGGGCCTTCTACTGATGCGAGAGCTTGATCGTATAGGCAATCTCCCCGAGGACATACTGGTTTTTGTTTCTCTCAATTTATAGCGTTGTTTGCCTTTAGCGGTATCCCAGCATTGGGACGCGAGAAAGAGGCATGGAGAAGGGACCCAAATGGGATACCCTCGACTGCGCGGTCCACACCATGGTACAGTTGGCGCGCGTGCTCAGGCCCATCACACGGAGGTAGATCGAATTCCTCTTCCAGCTGCAGCCCGTGCCGGAGTTGCTACTCGCCGTCCTAACTCGGAACTGGGCAAAGAGAACTCGGACCAGATGTTAGCTATTATTCGATTACTGACGTCGAGAATGCGGAACGACATCAAGGCAATGCTCGGGAATAAGGTATACGCCGAGCAGGCTGGGTTTCTCAACATCTTGGATTGCGTTGAGTTGGGATATGCCCAACTTCGGCAGGTCTCCTTCACGATCCTGACTGTCTACTGGTGCCCCGTCTGCACGACCTACCGTCGCTACAAGGGTCGTTGCAATAGGAAGACCACTCTCAGCGTCAGCTACAAGATGCTCGACCGGCTCGAAAAGTCCGACATCTCCCGCACACTGAGCAATATGGCGAACCTGGCAATGGCTCCCCATCGGACCAAGAAAGACGATATGTGTTCCTCGAATGACTGTGGAGCGCGACTCTCTTTCCTCACCATTATACTCGATCAGGCGTCGCCCACCCTGATTCTGGGGCTGGGACTCCAGTCTCACGAAAAGGGTGGTCGCTACTTCCTTGACCCCAATACGATCCTTCTCAGTTCCGCTCACCCCCCAGCCACATCCCGTCAGTATTCCATTTCCACCCCCTTTCTGAAGCATCCGGCAGATCAATATGGTACAAAGCAGAATATACCCGAAGTAGAAGCACTCTCAGACAGCGGAGGAAGGGCGCTATAAGGACATGGCTTATTCTAATTACACCCCCATGATTATTCGTGCACTGGCTACAATTTTCAGCATAATTGTTGGCACCTGCACTGCGTGGAAATTTCTCTCAACGAGGGAATCTCACAGCAAGGGGAGGTTGTTAAGAGGTGCTCCATGCCCGCTTCGTTGGGATCAGTTTGTCAGCTCAAGAAGCAGGCACTACACAAGCATCTCATCTCGCCTTAGCCCTCACAGTATCTGAGCCAAGCCACGAATCGCTCTTGTTGAGCTGCTCGCTCGAAGATACAAGCTGGAAGTGAGATTTGGAAGTATGGTAGGGAGCTGGAAGATCTGATTGGGAATGCTCGCGTAGGTAACCATGGAGTGACTGTCAGAAGAATAAAGGAAGTAGCACAGACATGCGCAAGAAACATGAACTCATGCCAACCTTGCCACTGCTTCTTTCGGTACTACGGCTGCGGATCATGAGGTCGAGGCTCAAAGATTCTTGGATGAGTTCGAAAAGGAGGCCAAGGCTGATATTTAGACGATAGTGAGGTAGCCATCCGTCCACCCTAACACCATCAGCTGCTGGCGCTTTACCAAGAGAGCAGCCAGATCACGTTCTTCGAGTCCAATTAAACGCACCCGAGACACTGTCGGTAATCAGGACTGTTGGCGGCCTAGCTGAATTTGCAGGTATAGTGTCGGCTATCAATCGAGCATCAATGTTGACGCTTGCGTGTATTCTCCAGGCGCTGTGTCCCGCAAGGCCGGAACAGCGCTGGATTCTCACGTGGTTTGGGAAATTAACGAGCTACCACCCAAGGGCCCAAGCGCTCAATCATATTTCCACGACCATAGTTTGACCAGCGTGGAAAAATTGTCAATTAGTAGAGTATAGCACGCAGAACTGAGGGTCGGATCAATGATCAATGTCGGATCAGATATATGAGTCTGTGAGTGAGTTCTTCTTCCGCAGATACAGAAGATTCTGTGTGAGTGTGATGAGTTCAACGATGGCGGGCTCTCCCTCAGGTCGAAGACGCAGGAGTATATCGGACTGTTGATATAGCGCAGGCTTCAGCACTTTCCGGGATCCCACGACCGTGATACCAACGAATTGGTATAATACTGCATATATAGCATTTGTAATTAGCAGGAGATGAGGAACCTGCTCAACCTGACCTAGAGACGCCGCTGCGAAGTCGCATCCAAGCTGGACAGCTTTTATCAAACGACATAGCGCAACACCATAGTGACATGCTCATGTGTATGGTCTGCCACAAGTCATGACCCACAGGAAGACAGACAACAGATCATCTGGGTAGATACCACGCAAAAGTGCGAGGCTAACTCTTAAATTGTCAACATGTGGGTTGTGCTTGGACAAACAAGACTATCCTCCTTTCCTGGTGGCACCATTTGTAAGGTCCAAGTATCCAGCGTTTATTTCACACTTGCTGACCATCAAAAGGCGGCACAAAGAGCCTCTTACGCCACCGATGCCGTGTTCGGATGACGCTGAGGGCTACGTAACCTGGCCTACATACCTCAAAATTCAGCCATCTCACGTCCTTCAGCGTTTGGCGAAGGATGCCCGTATGACCCCTTAATTCCCAAACACCTGTGTTGCACGAATCCAGAGAGCCGCTGGAAACAACCCTTAATGACGGAACATAAAGAGAGATCCCGATGCGGAAGGCGGCGCACTACAAAGAGTGGGTGTTCCGCGTGATGCTGTTGTAAGCAAGGATGAAAAGTACATTCATACTGGAGATGATGGGCATCATGGTCGTACATCACTGCGACCAGTCTTGACGTGCGTTTACGTTTTCGCAAAGGAACATGCTCGGGGCAAAGCCTTCGGACGATTCTGCACTCCGCTCCAGTTGAAGTGACAAATATGGAAGGACTGCAGGATGGATGTGCCCAGCGTGACATTTCGAGACTGTGCCATTCTTAGGAGGAACCTTATGCGTTGCAATGATCTCAGCAGTCCAGCGTATAGGTAATGGCTACCAAAAATGGGAATCTAGTTCTGAACTGTGAGCCCTGCTTGTACCGAATGTCAATGTCTGCGCTACTCCCGATCTTGGTGGTATAGCTGAGCTTACCAGATATCAGTGATCCGGAATCCAAAACAGCTGATTTGGGGGCGAGGAAGATCGATCGTCTCTATTATGAAGAATGATAAATGCCAGGTCCGTGGTCTCCAAGGATAGATCACAAAAATGATAGATCTATCTACAAAATCTTGACGAAAAATCATTATGATGCCTAATCTCGCCCTCTCCACGTCTTTCTTTCATGTATCCTGCTCGAGCCTGGTCCAGGAGGTCCTTCCAGGGTCTTAAGACCACCACGAGCGTATGTGAAGCAGTCCCTGCAATTTATGGTATAATGCTTGCACCCACAACACCAGACGACCGCATTTGAGTTTTGGGTGCTGCACATGCAGCAAGACCAAGTCATGTTTGTAGTAGAGGCCTGAAGGCGCGGTGACTCTTTGTTCAGTGGCCAAAACGGGTTCAGCTGTTTCCCAAGGCTCATTCGAGTGGCGAGGATCCCTCGTGAGTGTTACTGGCGCGATTTATCTTGCATAGGTCAATGCGGCGTAGATGAATACAGAGATTGATCCGATATATGTTTGGGGATCTTTCACAGAATCGTGTGTGAGCACCCCCGAAAACCCAATGTAGCGGCTTTGTTCGGCGAACGTACGCATGCGGCGCGTTGAAAGTCCGCAAATCCAAGAGACCATACTTCAAGTAGACAGGGTTAGCTTCAGCAATATATCTGCAAAATGACGACAGTTCCTAAACTGCAACCATGGTGTACATATTTTTGATGAAGATAACGCCTGTAGAGAACTCTTTCGTAATCAGATGGATTGTGCCCTCGATGCATGCCATGGAAGCACAGTACCGGAAAGAATTAATAAGTGATGATGCGATTGCAATATGCTGACTGTGCTTGATACGAGCACGTATGACGGGCCTAAGAGTTTTAACAAGGAAAAGCCTCAACTCTACGCTAAGGGCGATGTATCTTGTTCCTACCGTGAAACAGCTTCCACGAAGCTCTAGCCTTCATCGCCACCCATCTTCGCATGTTTGAAATATTTCATGCCTACCCATGCTACTACAACCCAAACCCAAGCCATGACACCCGTCAGGATGATTAGGCAGGGGTAGTATCCCACAATAGGTAAAGTCGGGTCATCCTCGAGTTCCGGCGGCGCATACGGTGTCTCTCCAACGTCCCACGCCCAGCTCCAGACTTCGAAGCACGAGCCCATACCCACCACAAAGACAATCCATGTTACGAAAAGGATGAACCAGCCCCAATAGGCGGTCTCGGCATAGGAATGCTCGGACGGTGTCGGGAGAGGGAAGGAAGGTGGTAATGAGGCTAGCGGCGAGCACGAGGTGGACTTCGAGGGTCTACTAAGAGGTGGACGGAGATGGCGTGGGGATATTGGAGGAAAATAAGCATCCGTAGGCGTCGAGTTCTTGGAGAATGAAGTTCCAGGCGATTGGGCTATGGGCGACTGCGAAGGCAGCATCAGAGGATCATCATCGTCTGTAGTCGACTGCGAACCCGGCACAGGAACTCGAGGGGTAAGTTTGAATGTGAGATTCTCACTGCTGCTCGTGGGAGAGGAGCTCTCGTACGGAGCGCGGCTGGATCGAACAGGGGATGCAGGAGATGGTGGAGTATTGTGTATCACAGGTGTTGTGACTTTGCCGGTACCCAGAAGAGCGGTCTTTCGTAACGAGCCCTTTCGTTTCCGAGTCTTGGCTTGCTGTATGATGGCTGCCATTGCCCCTCCTGCTTTTCCGCTAGCCGGCTTGGAAGGCTCTTCGGAACCATGTTTGAGGTCTGCACTGGACGCGCTATTCCCACTGCTATATCCGTTCTCCATTATGCCGTTAGTATTCACTATTTTTATCGTCTGTGCATCGAGGATGGCAAGTCCAAGCAGATATTCTTTCGAGCCTCCATCATGGCTCTGCTCAGATGTGTTTCATGGCGGGAAGCCTATGGCCCATCAACTCAAGCAAGCGATGACAGCTTCATGGAAATCATCACCATTGAGCTGGGATTGCAAGCCGCGACGTGACAATCAAGTCACAGATCTCAAGCGAGTAGTTGAAGCATCGTCCGAGAATTCGAGCCCAGGTCGAAGATGTGTTGCCGGAATAGGCTAGCTTCGTCTCGGTAGATCGGCCAAAAGCCAAAAGCATCAGCTTCAGCCACGAAGGAATATGCGCGAGGCAGTGATGGTGCTTGTATGAATCCAAATTTACAATGATGCCTGACTCTGTAGGACGTTGTTGATGAGGGGATCTTATTCACCTCTGGAGCATATAGCTTCGCAAGCGCTTCTCACAACAGAGAGCCATGGCGTCTAATCTGCCAATCCCGGCGCCGCCTCGAACCCCTACTCCACCCCCTGAGGACGAGCTGCACGAGGGCAGTGGAATGAACCTCGATGGATTCCTGAATTCCCCAGCCAAGTTGGCCTTCGACCCTAATTCTTTGTCTCCCATGGATGAAAACTTTCCGATTGGGAAATATGGGGCTGCCCCTGCTTTCCCACCGCCATCGGCCTCCTCCAACCCACTGAGTCCTACCGACACGAATACGTCGTCTCAGTACAGTCCAATGTCGTTGGACAGTGCGGGGAGTGGAGGAAGCGTCATGACCGAGAACGCAAAGGGCGTATTCAAGTTCCAGCCTACATCGTTGTCGACTTCTCCAGTTGCTAAATCCGTGAGTCTATTCTTTGACACATATCAATGTGCAATGAGTGCTGACATTATTGCAGAGCGTCGGCCAAAGACGAGTTCACAAATATAAGCACAGCAGTGTCTCCCACCAGATTTTCCTAGAGCCTGCTCCAAGAGCACCTCTTGCTCTTCCCAACTCGCTCCCCGTTCCAACGCTCAAAGAATGCACCCGTAGTATGACTCCCAATCAGCGAGTGCGAATGGGATGGAGTATATTTCACATGGCGGTGGCAGCCATTACGCTCTGGTATTCAGAAGGCTCGTTAGCCATGACCGCGCTCTCCCACCTTATACTCTTCGACTCCCTGGGCGCCATGCTATGCGTTGTGGTCGACATCCTCGGCAATTTCGAGGTCTGGAAACGATCTTCAATACGGCACCCTTTCGGCTTGGAACGGGCAGAGGTACTCGCTGGCTTCGCCATGTCGGTGCTCTTGCTTTTCATGGGGATGGATCTGATATCCCACAACCTGCAGCACGTTCTTGAAGGTATGGGCGGCCATGAGCCACATTACGCCCATCCCCATGAACGTGTTTCACTCGGCGAAGTTGATGCCGCGGCTCTGACGGCTATTCTCTCTACCGTCATCTCGGCATTCCTCCTTGGCAATCATGCCCGCATTGGAAAGGCCATGCGTTTCGCATACATCGAAAACCTTCCCTCAATTCTCGGCAACCCTTCTCATTTCCTTACAATATCCTGTTCCCTTCTGCTACTACTTCTCCCGTTACTTTCTATCAAAATCTACCTTTGGATTGATCGCGCCCTTTCTGGTACCATCGCTATCTCGATGTGCATTCTCGGCTTCCGGCTTGTGAAAACCTTAGGCTTCATGCTCTTGATGTCGTACAATGGTACTGGTGTATCCAAAGTTATCCGAGATATCGAGTCCGACCCATCGGTGACAGCTATCGAGGAAGCCAAATTCTGGCAAGTACATTACGGACTTTGTATGGCGAACCTCCAACTCCGGGTCCGGGGCACAGAAGACGGGCTTTTGAGTTTAGGAGAAAGAGTTACGAGTCTTGTTAAGAATAGATTAGGCGGCGGATATGTCGGCGGAGGGCAGAGGTGGGAGGTCTCGACCCAATTCAATCTCGATCGGTTTTGAAGCGTTTCAGCGTTCAAAGCATATGGACCAATGAAAAGAAAATATTACGCTGCGACTACCTCACTTGGCGGACTATAGACAATCGATTTGGGAAAGACAACTATATCGCGACGAACCACTACCTACTCGTAAAGAGGCTGGGCTAAGACCGAGGTAGAGAGTATCTTGATGAAGAGGAGAGCGTCAGCAGGGAACATACACGCCCGGGTCCATGGCTATGGGTAGCATCGAGTATAAGCGCATGATCTTGCTATGAAGGTGATTTCAATTAACTATACGAACGGTTCCATGCGATCCTGCGACACATTGCCTTTCACTCTGCAACGGTTCGGAGAGCTTCCAAGATCTTCTCTTCCCACTTGCTTCGTGGTCCCCAAACCGACCTCAATTAGCCCCATTGGCCCTGTTTTCTTGAGAGCCGGATGCTTCGGGGCCGAGTGCTCCAAGGACTAAGGGCTGGCTCAGTAACCATAGTTCACCTGGTGGAGGGGCCAGTCGATGCATAATAGCGTCGAATTGGAGCTGGTGCTGGTTCATCTAATATGCATTCAGAATCTTCTGATCTGCGGATGTGCGAGTCGCAATGAACACTTACGTATCGCCGTGACTGGGTTTGCTGTGCCTTCAGCCACCTAATATCGTTCTGGATGGTGCTTATCCGGGCGCGATGTTCCCTGATCTCCTGCTCCAAGTCTCGATGCTTCAGGTGCAGAGCACTTAGCATATCGAGAGCTAACAGTGGAGGCTTTTACTTACCGAACGCAAGATCATCACCCGACGCTGCTGTGGCGTGTGTAGAGCTCCATTTACTCCTTGGTGTCCCAGGGCGGTCTGATTAAGGTTGGTGTTCGTTGCCTGTAATCCATCGAGCTATTGATGACAGTTATTCAGAAAAATGCCTTGTTACTAGGGGGACAATAACTTACCTCTTGCATGAGCTGGCTGTTCCTGATCTCCAAGTCTACAACAGTATCTTGCAGAGCTCGATATTCGGCCTTTAGGCCCTCGATCACCCCTTGAAGCTCCTCAAGTCTTACTTGAAAATAGTCGGCCTGCTCTTGATGAAAGCGCGACTCTCGTAGCAGGAGAGCTCGCTGCGTATTGCCTTGGCCAGGGTCATCGTTGTTCCAGCTCATGATGTCTTCAATTACGGGAGGTAGAGGTTGCTTATATGAAGAAGATTGCTTGAGAGGGTGGACTTCTGATATCTAGCAGTGATTGTTAGTTGCGGGCCGATAGCATTTACATTCATCCAGACACTTATGACGCACTGGCCCGAGAGCACATCTGATATGAATGAAGGGGCTCATCTTGCAAGATTAACCCCATTCCCCTGTCATCAAATTTTAAACTGGGCATATCTCTTTGTCCTGTTCAATACAAGGCTTCACAGCAGAATTCAGACCATATACGCCCGATAAGCAGACTGTTAGGATGAGGGAACTCACCCGTGAAGTCGATCTTCATCTGTCTGTTAAGGGTTGTCAGAATTCATCGTGGACTTCATTGAGACTTGGCAGCGGGAGGACCTACTTAAGGAGTCTTCTCCACCATCCACCTCCATATCTCCAACATCTTCGCTCCAGATCTTTATAGTATACTCTGATAGAGCCTAACACGGCTTCAATTATTCTAAAGATAAAATTAGCCTGTCCAGCGAGCGAAGCTTCGCATCTCTTACATAAGCATGTACTTTCACCATGACTTGCTGTCCTTAGTGGAGTGCAAAGATGAAAAAAACCCTCTTTGAGAAGTTCTATGTTCTCTTTGCTGCATAGTGGGCTGGCTTTTCATATCGAAAGGTAGCCGTTTGTCCAATGCCACTTTCTCTGGTATCTTTAAGGGCTCAGGGCCACTTCTCAAAAGAGCACGACCAATTGCTGCATAACCTCATCTCAACGGCAATTGGCTGGCGAGTCTGATTTAGCGCGTTCCGTTGTAAAGAACTTTGTCGATGACTCTTGTCTCTGCTGTCGTGATCGTACTTCCAGCTTATATATGCTATCGTTCCTGCTTGCTCAGAGATCTGTCACCAGCCAGTGGGAGTGGAAACGACTCCAGTGATTCATGACACAAGTCACATGTCTCTTTGAACTTATGCTTGGACTTTTGTGCCCACATGTTCTCTATCACCAGCCATATTGACCTATGCGCAAATGGTTTTACGCATTTACGAGATCGTTCAATCTCATTTGCAGACCTCTGAAACACAATAGCATCATGATATCACGCTTTTCTGCATCTGACCCATTCTGTCGAAGTTCAGATCCCATATGTAGTCGAAGACAGGGGGTTTGGAATATGTCGACGACGACTGTCCGTAAGATTCTTCAATCGAGGACCTCCCGGCTTGGGTTATCGGTTTGATCCTCGGACTTCACCAGCCCACAACAATAGTATTTTCATCATCGCTTCTACCTGACTTGGATTCTTATGGTCAAGAGTGGATGTGATGGGAAATCTAATGAGCTTTTGCTATGCTCAATGTTGGAGAGATCTTGCTCAGATTTGCCCACGATCAGCTTGATTATTTTCTTTGTGATCGCTATCGCATCATTGACATGTCTTTCACATCTATGAATCCTACGGACGAGACCACTAACTCATCTTTCCTCTCACTTCCTGGCGAAATACGTAATGTCATCTTACGTCTCCTACTGACCCATAAGACTCCAATCGTTATCTACCGCTTTGGTGCACTCAAACCTCCAAGACCTGTCACTCTGAAGCTTCAACCGAACATCCTCCAGGCCTGCAGGTTGACCTACAACGAAGGCCGGACAATCCTCTATGGGGAGAACGTGTTCCAAGCCCATCACATGCTGCTCAAAGGTGCCGTGTTCGCAGTCGATCCGGATCAGCTGATATCCTTCAATTGCATTGAAATGGTACGTCGGTTTCACATCAGGGTTCGCGCCGATATAGATGCCTTCTATCTTCCAAGTCAGGTCGAAGCCACGTTTGACGGCACAGATATTCTCGAAGTCGAGGTTTTCCGGTCGAGCTTTGAGGCTGGGGGCCATGGTGCGCTTCACTGCTTCGCTGGCGTCAGAGGTGTCAAGAAGGCCAAGATCCATGGGAGTGTTGATGAACGATTTGCGCGGTGGCTTGAGAGGTGCATGATGAGTACCAGGGGTCAAAGCATTTCAGGACTTGAGGATCAAACTTTCGGAATCTCAAACCCGGTTTCCCTTGACACAACAGTCAAATAAGGTGAAATTATGTACACCCTCGACATTTCTGCTAATACAACGTCTACGGTCAACATCTTTACTTATATACTATATATGAAGGAGCTAGTAGGATTGAGTCTCGTTGGAGTTGGATCTTGCCGTCCTGTTGAGGTTTCTCGCGACGAGCGCCCAGCCACAGAGCTCGATGAGCTTGTCGAAACGATGTCGTTACGGCCCTCCTCAGGTGTCGCTACTTGCATTTGCAAGGTCGGTAGCCCGCTATGCGGCAACTCGACTCCCTAACCTATGAACGGCTATTCTAGCGGAAGAACATGGTACCCCATGTGAGACCGACATTTTACTTCGGAATCAGTGGTCATCCTCTCAGCCCGGAATCAATGATGAGAATATCAAAAGAAATGCCGGACCTGAATACCCTCCACGAGGCTGTCCATACCTCCCCAGTCGTTCAACGGCGATGTCCCACAAAGGCGCTAATTCCAGGGTGCGGTGAAACAAGGATCGAAAAACGCATTGACGCAATGGAGCTGGACTGGGTCACCAGTCTTAACCCACGGGCAAAGCGGCAAATCGATTGAGGGCATCTCTAATACAATGATCCCGGACATACCACCATCATCAGCGCAAACGTGTGGGACCTGCATATGGCTACTATAGGAAGGCGACAGAGCGATACACGACCTCGAAAGCTGTCGCCTTACCGCCGGGTAAAGCTTGCATGTACCTGCTGTTTGGCTGCCATGTTCTCACTTGTTCATTCGCGGTCCCTGAGGGAGAGCGCTCGCAAATCGATCTAGCACCTGGCAACCAGCACATTCGCTTAGAAGAACTGAACCTCGCGGCTTTGGCAGTACAGAACGGGAACATACGCGCAACAGGTGAGGTGCTGGCCAGCAATCACAAAATCTTACATATGGCCTAAAATGCCAATGGCGCGTGATATATATACCAGCAACACATGACCTGTTCCGTCTCCTACTCAGCTTATCTCTCTATGATCGAACATTTCCATTGATCTGTCACGGTATTATCACTATCTTATTTCCCAAACTGTGCTCTAGAACACGTTGCCCTGACTACTCGACGCAATGGCGTCGGTAAGGTTTGCGCCAAACTCGAAGGAAACCAGTCGCGGTGTCCTTGAAAGGAAGCTGCTTCGAGACACTATTGCGCTTCGTGACTCTCTTCACCAGAGAAGCGCGTTCGTAATGGTAGAAAGCTATTCAGCCAGCACAATGGAAAATCTTCTTACGAACGCCTATGAAGGCCTCATGCTCGGTCAGAGGGGGATCAACAGTGTCAGAGATTTCCTCAAAAGATTATCGCTTCTCTGGGTGATAGCGGCCTGAAGACCAGCCATCCTCCAGCGTCTGCTCAGTAAGCCTTCCGATCTTGACACTTTGAACACCTCTGTACCATCGACGACAATGAAGGGAAAATGGGAATAGAATTGTTCTTATACCGCTCCGACGACCTCGGATCATGACCGCATCAATCCCTTACCCCTTTCCTTTGGCGATTAGACCTGCCCCCTCCCGGACTTTCCGACACTATTGAGCAGGGAAGCAAACTCAGCGCAGAGACTAGATGAATCCTTCATAGTACTATATATATTCGACCTAGGTCTCGATGTTGATGTGCAGTCCCAGCCTGGCCACCCTCGACAGGGCACGAATGAGGTTACTGCACTTTACACATGGGTAGACTTCCCAGACAACCCCCAGTCCCAAGAGTGGTCGCCCGCGAGACGTGCTATCAAAGCCCTGCTGGTGGATATGGGCCGGGACGGCGTCAAAGTAGAGATCTTCGGACCCCACAAAGCCTCTATGCTTTCTTTATTCTCGACTAACCCGCAAGATCATTACATTGCCGTCGACGAAACCTTCAGAGGGACTTGGTTAGAGATTTCGCCAAGGAACTTGGCAGACAGTGGGCGAGCATGTGCCTGTGTGAGGTGGCTGCACTTCACACATGGGTAGACCTGGGCTCGACATCCTTCGTTCGAGGTTGAGACTGGTGAAGACGGCGGGGATGCGGACAAAAAGAGCGAGGAGAAAGAGACTTGTGGAGAAAACAGGAATGAAGACATGGAGGGCAAAGAGGCCTGAAGCCATAAAACCAGTAAGGAGCTGCGAATGGATGTACCATGGGCAAGCTCGCCAGCCTCTTCGACCCCAAATGCCACACCTTTACCGGGCCCGCCGACGGGCATGACGCGCTGGCGCTGGAGATCCAGGCCTTGGTCTCGTCTAGGATGCTCAACGCAGTGGAGTAGGAGGTGAGGAAGGAGGAGGCGCCATAGGAGTACGATGCAGGAGCAGAAGCAAACAGCAGAGGAGAGAGGCTGGAAGGCTCCTGCCTCCATACATGGAATGGAAAGAAAGCTCTCGACACCTGACTGCTAGGGAAAACAAGTACAGGATGCCTCACTGAGACGACTTACAGCTGCTGGTGGGTGATGGAAAGCTGCCACGCTGACCCTGGTTTCTCTTCCCACCGCCGCAGATGGAAGTAGCGATACAGGGAGCCTTTGATGGAATTGTGGTGCAGGATGGTAATACGACACGGACAGCAGCACATGCAGCTAGGGAGCAAGAAATCTCCATGATACTAAAACGAAACCCAGCCGGAAGCATACAACCCCAAACTCAACGGCTCTGGGGGATCCCCATCGGTGAGGTGCCACCTTCCCCCGACAGCGCGTGGATACTCGGCTGGGCGAGATGTTGTATATGATACACGAAGGGAATGAAAAGCTTGGGGAGAGAGAAGCAAGCATATCGGGGCCTCATTTATGGGGGTAGTAATGATCTCGTCGGCTATACCGACGCTGACTGGGCAGGCTACACGTCGCTCTACCGGAATATACTTTTCACCCTTCCCGGCGGAGCTGTAAGTTGGCGCTCAAAACGACAAGCCACCGTGGCCTTATCGTCCTGTGAAGCTGAGTACATGGCCCAAAAGTAGGCTACCAAGGAAGCTATATGGCTCAAACGACTCCTCGATTTGGACGGTCCACTATCCGCTGTACACCACAAACCTGTCCTCATCAACGCTGATAATCAAGATGTTATAGCACTCACTCAGCAAAAGGACCCTAAATTCCGCACTCGTACGAAGCACATCGCTATTCATTGGCACTTCGTCCGTGAACAAGTCGAACTCAAAGCCGTGGACCTCACTTACCTACCGACTGACCACATGGCCGCCGACGGCCTTACCAAACCGTTGGATCGGATCAAATTCGAGCGGTTCTTGAAGATGATCGGTCTTCTTAAGGGTTAGGGGGTGCTCGGAGCTAGGAATCGGTGGATCAGGGGGTTATTTGGGGTGTTCGAAAGAGGTGGACTGTGGAAACGCTGTGATTTTGCATGTATGGGAAGAAGCTGAGAGTTGATCATCAAGGAAATGGAGTTGGAGGGATTGTACGGAGCAGCGCAGGGAGATGAGCGTACTCGTGGTGATGCTACTTGACGTCAATGGTGACGACTGAGACGGAAGCCGATGTATGCATGGGGTGTCCTTCATTCGCCAAGGACATGTCTCTAGGTTAGTATATTGAGGAATTATATATATGGGTTCTTGCTTGACTATGGGCGAATGAAAGGGTCACACATGATGTTCTAAGCTGCTGTATGCCCGCCTCTGGTCTATTGAACGCTTGCACTATGCACCGAACGCCCCGTAAAGGCCTCATGGATGCTTCGCTCGTCAATTTCTCCACCTGTATCCCAGCCTCGGACATACTAAGCTAAGTAGCTGTAAGCGTTCCTTCCATCCTTGGTCTCGTCACGTTCCATGTAATCCTTCTCGATCAACCTAAAGCGTGTATTAGCACCCATCGAAAGACAACAGCGTCACAGAACAGCATACTTCTCGATATTCTTCTTAATGTCCGCCGGATCTAATACGCCCCTACTCCTCGTCGCCACAATAACTTCAGCGATCAGCTCTGCATGCGTGATCGTCTTGCGAGACTTCATGATCCGAACGATCGCAGCCTGGGTCTCGAAGTTGCGGTCGGCTGCCACACGTTCATGAGTCTCCTTGTTTTCTTGTTTCGTCTCCTTGGCTTGTATCTGGTTGATCTTGATGCGGTACTTGGGATCCGAGAAGTTCTGGTTGATAGTGAAAGTATCGGTATTGTTCACGTCACGGCCTTTGGGGTCTTTGCTAAGGACTCGGTACTTGGCACATGCGAGAGACTGCAGCGTCCGCTTGAGCTCAGTATCGTCGAGGTTCGAGGCTCCTTGGATTTCCGAATAGGAGACTGGGTCATTCGCGTCTCTTCCGTTGAATCCCAAAAGGACAACAGCTTGAAAGGCGCTGACAACGATCTCTTTCTTGCCTTTGGGATAAGTGGCTTTCAACTGACAGTGAGCAAGTCCATGCTTCCAAGCCAGCCGTCGGCCGCTGTGCTTGTTCTTGTAGTGTGCTTCGAACCCTGCCGTCGCTGCCTGGATGCTTTTAGGTATCTCTACGGCTATATCAGGATATGAAGGCCATGCGGAAGCTGATAGGACGTTGACGTTGAGGTCCACGGTTGGTTTGCTCTGCCGCTCCTCGAGCATGGCTCGGTAGGACGATATTTCCTCCCTCGCCAGTTCCATGTCTTTGAACATCTGCTCCAGGTTGTGAGTGAAGCCAGCGCCACATTCTAGATACTGTCAATGCCCGCAAAGGATTCAGGTTTTGTCCGCACTTACCAGACTTCAGGCGGGTCAACATCAATTTTTCGGCATCTGCGCTGGCGCTTCTGCCTAAAAGCAGCCGGCGAGCAAGATCGCGCTTGTAGAAAGCCTCGAAGACTGCTTTGCCGTGTACGAATCGGAATAATTCAAGCACTTGATCCAACTCTGAACTGATCTCTGATTCCTCGTCCGCACTTGACTCATCGGCATCGTCTGCGATAGGCTCGCCCTTTGACCCGGCTTTCGCAGCTGCGACGGTTGGAATGGCCTTGGAGCCACCCTTGAGTATGAGATCAACATACTTTGCAATCATCTCTCCAGGTTTCGGGTTGTCAGTGCCCCATGTCATGCTGCTACGCTTGCTTTTGTTGATGAATCCTTCGAAAGTCTCGCGCATCGTATGGCCCAAACCTTCGTGCCTTTCGAAGCACGCCGACCAGACGTGGTCGAGTTTACGTTTGAATTCGAGCAACCGCGGAACCATGTCTTGCTCACGCTGCTCGTCGAACACAATTTCGGAACCTCGCTTTGTAATGTAAGCATCGAAAGGTGGTCTCAGCTTTTCTCCTAGCCTTCTGCGCTTAAGCAAGGAGTAGAGTAGTCCAAGCGCAGGGTAGTCGTCGCCATCCAGCAGAGTGGAGACTTTGTCTCTGTCAAGTAGTAGGTCTTGCCTCTGCTCCACAAGTATATCTTCGATGTGCAATTCCAACGTATCCCTAGTCGTTCTGTCCAAACCAAAATTATCACACCGGCTAGTCTCCAGTCTCATGAGATTGTGACATTGTTCTATATAGTGAGCTATCTCGGGCGATGAGCTTGTAGATTCACACCAGGAATTGTAATATTGCTCCGAGTCTCCAACAACCTTTGGCTCGAAATCGCTGGCATATACGCCTAACATGTGGAACATCTTAATGGCGTCTATGAGAAGCGTTCGGCTATCACCTTCTAGAGATCCTTGCCGATCTGTGGTCAGCAGATCATAGGCCCCTTGTAGCGCTCGAGATTGAAGTGCCGAATCAGCGTAAACATGTGTGCGGAACTGATGGATCCCCATCTCATCTATTGATCCCAGTGCTGGAGACCGCAAAAGGTAGGACCTGTCCAGGTAAAAGAATATCGAACGAACCGTGGTCTGAAAAAGTGAGCAGTATCCATTGAAGAAGCTTAATACCACTCACAAGCTGTGACTTCCAATGTGACCAAGCCTTTACCACTGCACCTAGTACATCAACCATACTCGCTAAGGAAGCATTCTGTACGAGTGACCCAAGTACTCTCGTGGTGACGTTACGCTTGCATTTCTCGCGAAGGCTTTTATAGACTGTTGGCGCGTGATTTTGTCTACACAGTGACTCCACCCCTCTATAGAGTTCTTCTAAGGAGCATGGCAAATGTCCATCGACGAAGATAGCGGACAACGCAGCGTCCAGTTGATTCCATACTTGTTTGTAATAATGTTCCGGATCTGCCTGCGGTGTCTTTTTGAGGTTCTTCACCACAAGCTGCTTTGGCCCGTTCTGCGACTTCAGAGCGGTAGGTCGAACGGTGATGCTAGATTTTGGTCGGGTAGGACTAGGCTTGATGTCTCGGGGCCCCGGGGAGCCCGTAAGATCGATGACTTCTGACTCGGCTGAAAACCCATTGATGTCGCCGTTGCGCTTCGACGTGCTGGAAGGGAAGCTATACATGTCTGCTGGTGCAAGGGTCATGGGGGGCGGTTTGTCCGATGAGCTAGAATGGGAGAGCTTGAGGCGCTTGCCAGGGGAAGGACCATCAGCTTCAATACTACCAGGTCTCGCAATAGTTTTCTTGGAGGTTGCAAAAAGCTCGGAGATTGTCCTTTGCGGGTTCCGATCACTGCCCGTTAGATCTTGATGGGAATTCGACTGTCTCTGTTCCGTCGACTTGCTACTGCTGCATTTGGAGGAAGGCATACAAGCACGTTGTCAATAGTAGAACAGCTGGAGGGGGTTTGGCGGCCCTGCACTTGGAATACAAGAGCAGGTAGTACACCGACCAGCTCTCTGCTCTACACTCATGGTGATAACGCCGAGCAATGGTCCGGCGTTAGACATCGGAGATAAGCGATTGGCCTACTCCACCGAAATGATTGTGAGTTCATAGCGCTACAATTCACAACATCTACTTTACGGTTCATGCCTTTACAAGTGAGAGACCTCGTCGCCGAGTAACGGAGGGAAGTGCGTTCACGTATCGGGCGAGCGTCGAGTCCTAGCCTTTGTGGAGGGAGAAGGCGGACATAGCGAGCTCAGCAATCTCCATCAGCGGTTGGACGCCGACTGTTCGAGGTCTCAATTGTGTCCATTCCCGCTTATCGTTGTGATAATTACCGACTTTCTAAGTTTTCGCCCTACCCTTCGTCATATGAGTTTTCAAGAGGCCTAACATTAAGAGAAGCCATTCGTTCGAATCTTCTGGGTATCTCGTTCTTCCTCATACTGCACGGAGTCAGCCATGGATCTATACGGGTTGACCAACGCTGCTCTTACATCCAAAAATCCCGTGATCGTGATGAGTAGAACAAAAAGTTCCGCGATGCCGTCCACATTCACACCCATACTTTCAAAAGTGACGGCCCCGACTCTCGCTTGCAGCTTGAAGATGGCTACCACCAACGCCCGGTTTTCCATCAGAAACGACTTTGCTTGATCAAGCGTCTGTTCATTCTGCAGTCCACGGCTAAGGACAACAGAGCAAATGACCCGTGTGACCGAGAGTATCAAATGATAATATTTGCCCAAAGCTTCCGGGTTGTCCATTTCTATTTCCGTTAGCACCAAATTCCTGCTAATCCGAGCCTACACTGACCAATACCCAAGTCTGGGTCTACCGAGAAGAGACCCGAAGCGCGCACTGCCTGGAAGAGTCCGGCGTTAGCAACGTGTATGGCACCTGCTCGGCTTTGAGAGATTGTCAGGATTAGTGACAATTTGGTCTCGTAGTACGACAGTAGGAGCGAGACATCTATGGCAAGCCCAGGTCAGCCTTCTTTTCGCTCTCGCGAAACCTTACAAATTACCTTTTGCGTTTGCCTTTCGCAGTTCGTGCGGAATTTCTTTAATAGTCTCGACAAGCACGACGATGAAGTTCGTTCTTACTAGCGATTCGACAAGGTATGTCGATTTATCAGCCTTTGCCAACGCTACCAGAGAGTCCAGTAACATCATCGCAGAGGTTCGACATGTTCCTGATCCCCCATAAGCGTCGTCACATATGATGTCAACCAATCTTTCCCCAGCGGACTTGACAGTATGTGTGCAGTGACGGCGGCGGACGACAGCGTCTGCCGAAGCCGCGGTGCCGACCAGATATCTATAGCAAATGTGATATAATATCTCGCGTAATTGACTATCTTCATTAGGTATGTGTATAGCTCGCAGGGCCGTTCTAAATGTTTGGAAGAGCTTGTCATTGGCAATATCCCCACCTTTCGCTCGCTCCAGCGTACTCGAGTCAAAGTCAAGCTGCATTAGCAATGCATGCGCCAGCCTAGAAAGATCCAGAGCCTCTGGCGCATTTTCTTCTGCGGATCTTGCCAACTTGGGATTCATAATTTGAAGCGACTGCAGGATCAATGCTGCTTTGCTGCCAGCTTCAAGGTCGCAATGGAGTAGTGCGAGTCTTAATGTATCCGTCCACGCTTTGAACGCGCGTAATCTAGTCCGCTGGAGGACCGAATGGTGATTGTGTCCCTGGAAAAATATCAACAAGGTCTCCGCCTCACACACGATTCGCTGCTCCTCATTGCTGTCTTGAAGGCGACCACTGAGGCGCAATTCGTTTAATCTCAATGTGATCAGCTCCCCAGCTAGCTTTACATTCCAAATCGCTCCATCCGGGCTTGGATCTCCGCCAGCGCCTGCTGGGAAGTCGATGCTGGAGAAGTATGCGGTGGATGGAGGTTGAGGTTCACCAGAAAGGTCTAACTCTGCAAAGTCGAAAAGGTCGAAGATGGATGCGTTGGCCTCTTGGCCTCCGTCTGGCATTGTAGTTGTACCAAGCAAAGTAGATAGAATGCGAGATTTTGTGGATGAAGCATCCTCTATCGCGGCAAGTCTGATGTCGGCGCTCGTATATTCGAGTAATGAACAGCGCTGCGAGAGGAAGCTGTTACAAGCAACGCTCGAATCAGTGTAGAAGAACTCTTCGTCTCGGTGGACCAGCCCATTCCACATCGTAGCTGGTCCTGCAATTTTCTGTCTTAGAAATACCGCGAAGAGAAAATCGCTGGCACGCAGCTCGGTCAAGGTTAGGACAGCCGTCAGCGGAGATGTCCACAGCTCCGCAAGAACTTCCATGGCTCGCTGTTTCAAGGACAAACACCATGAAACCATATCCTCGCCCTCGCCATCAGGGTAATCAATAACAAGATCGAGTATCGCGTGAAAAAGTGATCCTCCGCGTGCAAAGAGTCCGTCACGATCGATACCAGTCTCATGACCATTGCAAGTGAAACCCAGAAGAGCATGTGCTAGTGTGGGCCTTCCCGCCGACGCACGCAAGCAACGAACTAGGAAATCCAAGATTACCGACTTTATGATCCAGCCAGAAGCTTCGCAACCCTCGGATATTTCTCGAGAGTCAAATTGCATGGCTGATATTAATGACTTCGCAATACGCTCCGAATCGCCTTGCTGCTCAAGGACTTCCACTAACCGATTTCCGTTTAGCCCTTTGGCTATACCGGGAGAAGACTGCCAATTGAGTCTCCGCGAGCTGGATAATTTCTCCAACAGCCTCAGGGACGAGACTACCAAGAGTTGATGGCCTGTGCCGGAATAAAAACCCAGGTCATTGATTAGATCAAGATGAGTAGCTACACTGTCCTCGAAAGACGCCAGAGTCGGGTTCAGAACGGGCCTCTTGCGCCCAACGGAGTGCAATTTAATCTGTGGTCTCGCGATCTCGAGATAGGTTGATTGTAGATCCATTATGAAGTTCATGACTTCGATTGAACGAAGGAGCGATACGATCAGAGGTGAGTCAGGTGATGAATTTGACACCTCATTGATATCCTGGTGCGCCGTGGAAAATATGGCGGCAAGAACTTTCTCGTTGAACATCCATTCCATGACCCGTCCAAAAGGATGAAGACGCACGTACGCCAATAGAGAGGAAGTATTCATTGCGCTATCGACAGATGTCGTGGACCTATTGGCTAAAATCACAAGATCCTCGTTGAAGGTGGCCAGACAAGTGGTAGCGAAGCTCAGGACACTGCATCGTAATATCCTGAGCTGGAGTGGGTCGTCCAGTTGCACTAATGGTGTGATGAACAGCTTGCCAAACACGAAATCGATGTAAGGCTCTATGCCTGGCATGCGGTACGCCGAGCCAAGTTGCTCCGGGAAGGGTAAAGCATCATTGAGGCCGGAGTCGGTGGTAGCAGGAGTAACAAGAGCGTGTAGAAAATTAACGAATTCGCACGAAGTCTCGAAATCGTCTAAGATGAGGCTGAAGGCGGCCTCTTCGGAGTTGGCCGGCGAGACCGAGGTTCTCGTGGATCTCTGGGGCGAGCCAAAGCCAGAAGAGACCCAATGGTCCAGCATCGACCACATCAGCGCACCGAGGTCAGCAGTCCTCTCTACCGAAAGCGAGCGCATGACGCTGAATGCACACGCCTGTATGGGGCCGGGGGCCACGCTGCTTGACAGGAGGAAAAGGGCATCGAGAATTTGGAATGTTGGGTGGTTCAAAATCCACGATCTTGTCTCAGCACTTTCGCGACATAGATGGGATGTCAGTCGTAGGTAGCTTTCAAGCATTAGTGCACTTTCTGGCTCGTCAAATCCGTCAATGTTCTCCTTTGTTGCAGCCGGTTGACTGGTTTTTATAGTCGCTGGACGATCGCGTGTTGCAGACGTATAGAGACTCAGTTCATCGAAGATTTGAGCCCAGCTGAGGGAGCTTGACTTTCGTATCCTTGACGAGGTAGCGTTACTTTCTTCTTGTAGAAAGTGATGCGCCGAAGTGGCGCATTCCTCGCCTTTAGAAATTGCACGAAGCATTTCGCAGAATGCAGCTGCACGGGGAGTTGACTGCCTTCTGGACGCCCATTGCAGAAAGCCATAAAGATTATTGTCCACGTCAGCCCAGAAAGTCTGCGCTGCGTCAATGCGGTCATCGAAAGCATAAGAAATCAAGACAAGGAATCGTTCCAGATGGAAGTCTTGCTCGGGCAAGTTGTTGCGTTGCTCCGATTGTATGTTTGCCAACACCTTTCGACGCTGATCATCTTCTTCAGCCTTGAATCTCCGCAGAGTGTCCGGCATGTTAGTCACAAAGGCATCAACAAACAACTCGAAATGCTCCATGATCAGTTCTTGAAAATATGTCGAGATGTACATCACTTCATGGGGCAGGACAGGCGCGCCTCGAAGTAGAAAACGCGTTAGTCCATTCCTGGCGGGATCAAACCACTCTATTGGCCGAAGTTGTGAGCATATAGATAGAGTGCACTGGAATGCGCCGTCTTCTAGAGCTTGGAAGAAGGCCTTTGATCGGTTTCCGGCTTCGGCCTCCAGATCGATACCTTGTATTGGTGACACTGGGACCTGCTCGAGAAACCATCCGCTATATTCAGCGAGCCACCAAGTGATGGTAGCGGCCTGTAGATTTCGCATGGCCCAGGGTTTCAGGTGCTTAGACTCCACAATTCTCTGATGAAGCATCTTCGCGTCTTGAAAATTCGAGCTTCCGTCTGGTGAGCCATATTGGGAGGTAAGTGAGATTAATATCGGGACATAGTGCAATGCTAGGCTATTCCATTTGTCCAGACTTGGGAGGTGCTCCAAAACCTTGTAGAAATCTTCGACCCCGGTGTAGTTGGCTTTTACTAAAGATGTGATGATCGCACCTAGAGACTCATGCTGTTGACCTAAGCTAGCTTGCTGGAATTGTAATATCTCATCATCTTCAGGGTTCGATGTTTGCCCCAAAGTCAACACTCCTTGAGCCCGGTCGCCTAGAGCCTGGAGCCATCTCTCGATGCTGGCCATCCCGGTCAAACATTTCTGAGCGTAAAGCGATCCGTTGCGCGCAGGTCCATCTTTGATCTCAAGTATCAGTGCCACTGACTGGCGTAGAACATCACGCTGTCCTTCTTCTGCGTCCGGGTCCGCTGATCGCCTCAGAACGAGACGTAAGCATTCAAGGAGAAGCTGCCGTTGCTCATGGAAACGAACGGTAGCCGACGAGATGCTGGATCTATCCAGAACCTCGGCGTCTCTCTGCGAGTTAAGTAATAACCGGGCAGCCTCGACTTCGTCCAGATCAAGCCCATTAGCAAGTTGCAACGCGGTTTGCTTGAATTCATCGTTGACGGTATATTCTTCGTCGCTGAATCGAAGTTCGCCTGTGTGAGCCCCACGTTAGTGACCAAGAGCAGTGACTAGCAGTGAGGGTAGTAAGAACCTGATAGTAATTGGTTTCGACTGCTCTCGCTTCTTTGAGGCTTATCGAGCAGCTGTCGGAATTCCTCGATGCGCGCTTCCAACTCGGTCCAAAGCCTGTCAACAGTGCGTAGTCTCGACTCATCTAAAGCTATTAAATCTTGCTGCAGACCACGAAGGCCTTCCAGGTCCTCCTGGTCGGTCATTGACTCTTGCAACGAGCGAATAACAAAGTTAGCTCTCCAAACGCGTCAAACTCCAGACGCGGGTAGCGGGAAAGAAATAATGCGCGGCTAACGCGCTTATGTGCGCCCTACTTATTACAAGTGTCGAGTTGATTGAGAGTTCGGGCCGAGTGCTCATGTGTTCAAACGTGTCAAGGTCGAGAGATATGTGAGCGAAATTTCGAGCCCGAGGCGCAGCAGGCATGTATCTATGCGAGGCTCCGGGCTTTCCCCCATGGTGTGATAGCCATATCTCGATATGGGGGAGGTCAGTATCAAAGTTGCTCTCGGTAGGCGATCTTTGCATCCTCGCATCGCTACGGCAAATTAAGATGAGGTAGACAAAATACGATCGGAGAAGGTGAAGGATCGAAGCGATGGACTTGCCGGTTCGGTGTCTTCAATATCTCAGGAAGTCCGAGCTGACACAAGACAGACCTGCGTCATATACTAGTACAGAATCGACGAACCTCCAAGCTGTAGGATTCAATGTTCTTCTTCTGTCAAGCCGTGCTCAAAAGTCGTAGTGAGGCCTTATCGGACAAAGCGTACCACAAAATTTTCGAGACCCTGTTCCGGATTTCCAAAACCGAAAGTTCGAACTTCGCCAGAAGCCCAAAAGCGCCGGCAAGAACACAAGCTGCCTCTCGATTGTCAGCATGTGCAGGTGTCCTCCGCGTGGCAGTAGAGGTAGGTGTACGGAAATTGCGTTACAAAACCGTGAGAGCTCTTGTGGACCATGTCGTTCAGACATTGCCTACCGCTGATGATGGCTACTGTGCTCCATTGGTTCCCGACTACTTCAAGATCCTCCGGACGGTTTTGGGATATGAGCCACACCTAGAGCACTTTCCCTCAGATGTGTGGAATGAGCTGACTGATTTCTGCGTCGCCGTTGTGAACGACTTGACTCGCATGCTGGAAGATGGTGATTCCAGTCTATCTCATCGGCTCCGCGCCTCTGACTCATTCCAAGACAATCCGAGTCGATCAGTGACTCCTAGTCTTCGCGTTAACTCCTCGCGTAAGTCCACTCAAAATGCTTCCCAGCATTCTGAGGGTACCACACTCAGAGATTCTTCAGAGAATATTGTTCTCTGTCTGAAATATCTACATTCGGTTCCTAGTGCTCCCGTTAGCGAAAAGGCCGAAGGGACTTTACAAGCAATGCTTGACCTCCTGCGCAAATCTCCTAATGTTAGTCATACCCAGCAAGCTGCGTTTGACTGCATCAACTCAATCCTGGCTCGTATCATTACCGACGACACAATCCTAGCGCTAGAGACAGTAAAGTCCGTACTTCCGTTGATATGCCGCTTTTGGCAAGCCAAATCTCACGCGCTGAAAGACAGCATGATGATCTCATTACTTTACGGAGAGCATTTCTTTAGGCGCCTAGTTTTGTTAGATATATCAGGTGAACATACGACAATTCTAGAGAGTCTTCTTGAGATCTTCAAGGACGATTACTGCAAACGTATTGAAAGAGATACGTTGCAGATGGAAGACCTAGATCTCTCCCAAGAGTCCATCTATAGTGAGCGTCAGGCACCACTGAGCTTGAGGAATTTCAGACCTCGATTTGGTTTAGTCAAAGCAGAACAGCCTTGGGCTTTGCTGCATATCAGCTCGTCTATCGTTATCGCCCTAGACATCAACGTCACTGTGCAAGAAAACCAGGACATCAACGATGACGCCACCCACATATCGAAGAGACGTAAATTCAATTCCGCTCGTGGGGATATTGTGCAACAGATCAAAGCATCTCCACCATCCGAAAAACAATACTCCCTGCAGGTGCTCGGGTTCCTACTTAATGCTATAAATCTGGACAGTTTCAACATGCAGGAATCTCTTGATATCTTGCTGTCTTGCATCTCTGACAGTAACGAGTCGAGTGCCTCTTGGGCAATGCTGGCGCTGTCATGGTGAGTCTACCACAAGCCGGAAGCTAAGCGCTGCTAACTTGTATGAATAGTGCAGCAGACCAAAGTGCAGCGATGTCTGCCCAATTCAGTCCTTTTTGGTTAGCAGCTTGGAGAACTTCTGCCAGGCATATTACGTTGTCGGCAACTTGTCGCGCCGCATGCCATCTGATGGCTCGACTTCTCAATGTTGGGCTTGTTCCTTACTCTCAGGTAAAGGATATAGCCGAAGGAGTGCTCTCCTCCATTGATGTAAACGGTCCTGCTGATGCCGTTGATGCTACCATTTACTATTGGACTACTGTTGCAATCCTAAGAGCTACAGACAATCTCGGGTCAGCCTACGACACTATCGAACTTGTTCTTCGTTGGCTTTTTAAGCGATGGTCTCCTAGTAAGCGGTTACATTGTGGCACAAGAAGGGCTCTAATCAAGCCTAATAGGGACGTTGTTTGATCGCCAACACACCGCTCAGAATGCTCAGTTGTGCTCCACCAGTTGTATCCTGCATCTCTTCTCCGTCTGCCTTGGCTTACCTGTGCACCGTACCAACTCTTGTCGAGCGCCCAATCTTGGTCGTGTCGCTCAGGCCCGTCTGGTGTCGCTCAGCGATCAGCGTCTCGTCCAGTATCTCCTGCTGGAAGAGGGTTTCACGTTGAATGTGAAAGCAGAAAGAGGTACACACATGCCAACAGCCATCCAGGTCCCATTATCAATTGTACACCGCAAGAAATCATACGAAATGATCATTGACTACTTGCTTACTGAGACCTCGATCATTGTCAGAGAGCTGTCATTCAATGATGCGCCAGGCAACCACAGCAGCACCAGGGACACAATACATGTCATCACGTCGCTGGCTGCTATTGACCATGCGCTACTCGCTCATATACAATCAGGAGACTCAGTCAAAGCAAGAGAGCTCCGAAAATTGGTCGATGACCTTATTGACATAATTAGCAAGCGGATTTTGTGTCACGACAATCGTGAGGACCTCGTGACCGGCGTATATGAGTCTCTTGCAGCATTGCCACCATGCACATCCCATGTACAAGGCAATCAGCATTTACTGCTGAACGGTCTGACAATGGTTGCTCAGCGTTTTGGTCCCACATTCAGGCATGACTATGAGTCTCATGTGATACCTAATGGGGTCACAGCCGACGATACAACAAGTCTGAATGGAGAATTTGACTCTCAAGGAAGCCGTGAGCGGGCAGATGACGATGTGGCGACGAATGTTTCTCACAGCGCGACTGCTGCGGCCACCAACGCCGTTGCCTTTCGAGCTTCCCAAGCCGCCAAAATGGGCTTCGCATCCCGAATCAATCTTCATTCGGAGGCGGAGGGTGCGACAGCCCTCATTAGCTATCTTACGTCGCTTCAACCTAGTGAGTTCTTAGCCTGCAGGTACTCGATAAATGATGTGCTGTCATCACATGCTCAACTAGATGAGAAGGACGCCGGCGAGCTTCTCAGGTACTTGGGGCAAGAGATATTGCAGGAGTACGAGTTTGAGCGATCCGAGGTCTCCATGGGGGTGTGCCTAGATATTATGACGACACTCGCCGATGTCTGGACCAGTAGCGAGCCCAGTGAGGTAGCGGACGTTGGTGCCAGCTTGTATGAATGGTTTATCAAGGTTCTGGATCACGGTGTACCATCCCCTCACGTCTACGTCTGCATCTCATCGTTACTTCAACGTGTCATCAAGATCCGCCCTGAATACGCACGAAGTCTGTCTATGGTGTCCGCCAGGACAAGTTTATTCAAAGTTCTTAATGAGGCGAGTCTTGTCGTCAAGTACGCCGTGGGCAGGAACATATCGGACATTTTTGGGCTCTTCGTCTTGAAAGAGCACGACAGCATACTTGCAGACGTCATCAATAACCTCCCTAATGCCGTTGATCGGCCCGAAGGTCTGGCGGTCCGCTTGTTCGTACTTGCTCAGCTGGGAGCGGCTTGGTCTACCCTACTACGTCAATGCGTTTTTCGTCTCTTTGAGACTCCTGGTCATATCCCTGCCACTACTGGACACGCGAAGCTTTGCTTGGATTACGTCTCCCAAAATCTAGGTCTCGGCAATGCGCAAGAGCTGTTCAAGCTTTTCGTTCCGCAGATTATGTATACCTGGCTTGAGACGCAGACGCTCAAGACGATACCGTATATGATCTTCGGCTACACAAGCTTGTCTGAGCTCTTACGAGATACACAGGACGAGGTAGTTGGCCAGATTGTCATGCGCGGCAAAGACGAAGAAGCGGCTCAGCTGACACTTGAGATCGGCAAATCGTACCAGCAGCTACTGGAGGCTTCATTTAGCACAGTCTGTGCATATTGCATGGCTCGAGACATTGCAATACCACCTGCACAGGTAACCCAAGCGTCAGGGGCAGAAGCGCGCCTTCGAAAGACTCTAGGTAGAGAGCGATACGCCTCGCTCATTGCATCGAACTTTGCCAGCATCCTTGTAATCCTCTTCCGAAGCCTAGAGCAAGAGGAACAAATCACAAAGGGGTTCCAAAAACACCCAATGAATAGGGCCTTTGCTGCATACGAGGCCATGAAGGCTATAAGTGCTTCTGATCAGTTGGTCCCGGCCAATCAACAACCGTCATTCAAAGCCAGCTTTCTAGTCGATGAGGTATTGCATCTATGCAGTCGTACAAGCTACGAGATGGAATCGTTGTGGTTTCCAGCGCTTTTGGTTCCGGTCTTCCGAGGTCTTATCAACATAATCCATCCAGCGCTAGGATCTCTCCATGCATGCTCTGTTTTGAGACGAATAAGAATCTTGATCTGCATGGCAGGCTCGACAGCACTAGCTCTGTACCCGCTAGAGATGATATTGCACTCCTTGAGACCGTTTCTGACCGATCCTCAGTGCTCGGACGACACCATAGGGATGTTTCAGTATCTCTTGGGTGAGGGAGTTCCGTATTTGAAGAAAGTCCCTCGTTTTCTGGCTGGAATAGCTGTTTCGACCTTGATATCTATGAAAGCCTTTCTCGGCTCGACGCAAGAAAGCACCACCCAGGAGACTCAACATCAAGCTACAATGTCGAAGGCACAAGCGTTTCATGTCTGGTTTGCCACCTACTTGAACAAATACGATTCGCCTGAACTGTCCGGGGCTACTGAAGACTCTTTCAAGGCTATCGTCAAGGCGTCCCGCAATGTTCAAGCCAGAGGTAATGCAAGGAAAGGGACATATGAGAGTGATCTACTCGTGGAGCTGCTTGAGGATGAGCTTTCCGAACGAAAGCTCTTGAATCAACCCTCTCGCAATTTGATTCTGGATATCCTTTGTACATCGTTCGAGATCCCACCCTCTTTTCGAGACGACGTTGCCGGCAGTGATCAGCAAGCGGCAAAATTTGCCGGTGTAGTATGGAAGATATGTCTAGAGATTGAGTGTGGGCACAACTTCCTACTCTGGGCGGCACGCGTGCTTGGTCGAGCTTTTGCCTCATCAGGATCAGTGAATCGTGTAGTGGCTTCTGATAGTCAGTTTGATCTAGATCTCAACGATGGGACTGACTCGCCTTCCGCAAAATCAAAGTCCGCTATTTTGAGGTCCTTGTGCGATTTCCTTCTCGTGGATGATCGTACGGAAGTCGGTATGGCCGAGAAGACGCTTCGTTCCATTATCAATAGCGCCAAAGGAACCGATGACTTTGTCGAGTGCGAGCATTCACTACCACTATCTTTGATAGAAAGTATGGTTTGGGTAAACTATGGCCTCGTCATTGATCAGCGCAGCCATCCAAAAGGGCCACCGCTAGCCGAAAGTGCTGCATTCAACGAAGATAAGACAGCGGCGTTGTGGCTACAAGAATTCTGTATCGCCCTTGCGCTTACAGCTGGGGCAGACCCGCTACTTTCAGAGCTGCCAGAAATTCTTGTAGCTGTTCAAGATCTTCCTAAGCGGATTTTCCGACACATTCTGCACCTTGCATTGCTGCATGAAGCTGGAGGCAGCGAATGCACGAAACACGCAGTATCGAAAGCTGTGAAAGACTGGTTCAACAAATGTGATGCACGTACAGACCCTCAGGTCATGGTCCTTGTGGAGGCCCTGCTCTACCTGCGAAAACAGCCCTTACCCTATGAAGCAGCTCAATCTGACCGGTCACGGTGGCTTGACATCGACTACAAAGCAGCTGCTAGAGCTGCTGCTCAATGCTCCATGTTCAAGACGTCGTTGTTGTTCCTGGAGATCTATTACTCAGAGACCGCCAAAGCATCAAAGCGTTCATCTGCTATCACAAAAGAGGAGCCTACCGAGCTGTTACTGAACATCTACGAGCATATTGACGAGGAAGACTCTATCTATGGCGTACAGCAACCGTCAAATTTAGCATCTCTGATGAACCGCCTAGAATACGAAAGAGCCGGTTTCAAGAGCTTGTCATTTCGAGGAGCACACTACAATAGCCAGATACGCTACTCTAAAGAGGCGCAGCCCGAGGACGAGGATAGCATGATTCGAATCCTCAATACATTAGACCTTCACGGAGTGTCCCATTCGATGCTTGGCAAGGTGATGGACTCCGGCCCCTCGTCGATGGACGCAATGTTAAGCACTGCACGAAAGCTAGAGCAATGGGACATTTCTGTTCCTGCAACACATAAAAGCGAAGCCGGCACAATCTTCAAGGCCTTCCAGGGCATAAACACTGCAGCAGATGCACCTTCAATTACCTCTGCTCTGAATGGTGGGTTGTCCGATGCAATGGCCATATTGATGATCAGCAGTGATGCTTCTTCCTCGAATAACAAGACGCTTAATGCCCTGGCGGTACTGACCGAAGCTGATGAAGTTTTCACCTCCACTAGCACTGAGCAGCTTTTCGAGGCCTTCGCCAGGTTCCAAGCGAGGTCTGGCTGGATGAATTTTGAGAGGTGAGTAGATTTTGCTCGAAATAGAGGAGCTCTTCGGCTAAGAGCAAGCAGATTTGATCGTATCGATAATATCTTGTCAAGTCGCGAGACGTTATTCGGTTCTTTGAGCAAGAGTAATAAGCTACAAAGCTTGCTCAAAACCACTCAACGCGAAGCGCGAGCCGTCGAGTCGGAGACTTTACTGGCTCTATCAAAGATGAGCCGAAGCCATGGAGCCCTCCAGCACGCTTTGACGAGGGTAACTTATTTGACTCGGCTGATAAAGCCTTGCGAGGACGCTGGTGTGACAATATCTGCCGCCGTGCAATTTGAGACCGCGCGGGTGTTGTGGGATCAAGGAGAGATGTCGACCTCGATCAAAATGCTTCAAGATCTTGTCAAGAACCCCGAGATTACTCCTCAATCGATCAAAGTAGGAAGGCCAGAATTATTCGCCAGGCTGGTAAGCAAGACAACGTTCTTCGCGTAATGATTCAGCAGCTAATAACGCTTCAGGGCCATCATATATCAGAAGCCAGACTCGAGAAGCCGGATGAGATAATCCATCGTTACCTGACTCCTGCAATAGAAGCACTCCATGGCGCAATTGAGGGAGACGAGGCTGGGCAGGTATACCATGAATTTGCTTCCTTCTGCGACCAGCAATTGCAAAATGCGGACGGCCTGGAAGATTTCCAGCGAACACAAAAGCTTCGCGAGCGCAAAGAAGCCGAAGTACATGATCTTGAAAGGATGATAAAGTCTGCTCCTTCGCAGGGCAAAGAGAAAGATAATCTGAAACTCCATCGTACAAAAGCGAAACAGTGGTTTGACATAGATGATCGAGAATACCAACGGCTTCGTGATAGCCGCGAAGCATTCCTCCGCCAAAGCCTCGAGAACTATCTTCTATGTCTCAAAGCATGCGATAAATACGACAACGATGTTCTCCGCTTTGCAGCTCTCTGGCTGGAGAATTGGAGCAGTGAAACAGCAAACACAGCCGTGTCGAAGCATATCGCCAAGGTGGGAAGTGGGAAATTTGCGGCTCTCATGAACCAATGGTCTTCAAGATTGCTACGAAACACGAATACTTTCCAGAAGCTACTGTCAGCACTTGTCACGCGTGTCTGCGTCGAGCATCCTTATCATGGGATATATCAGCTGTTTGCTGGGAGCAAGACTAAAGGTGGTAAAGACGACACCGCCGTTTCTCGGTGGGATGCGGCGAACGCCATTGTCAACATCGTCAAAAAGCACGGAACTGCAGGTCCCATCTGGATCACCATACATAATGCCAATATCGAGTTTGTGAAGTTCGCGCAGGAGAAGCTGGACGAATCGAAGGCAAAGCCTGGAGCCAAAGTGGCCCTACGAAAGACTACCTACGGGCAAAGAATGGAGCAAGCTGTCAAAAGCTCAAGCTTCCCTCCACCAACAATGAGCATTCCTCTACGACCAGATCGGGACTACAGCGACGTCCCAATCGTCGCAAAGTGGCAGCCCGAGTTTACCATAGCTTCAGGGATCAGCATGCCGAAAATTGCTACAGCGATCGCAACAGATGGCAAGAAATACAAACAACTGGTAGGTCTGTACCTCACGCATCACGGCTTAAGCTGACACCCTCGCAGTTCAAGAGTGGAAATGACGACCTTCGGCAAGACGCCATCATGGAGCAAGTCTTCGCGCAAGTCTCCAACCTCCTAAGAGCCCAGCGCTCCACCCGTCAACGCAACCTCGGTATCCGAACTTACAAAGTCCTCCCCCTCACCGCCACCTCCGGCATCATCGAGTTCGTGCCCAACACCATCCCTCTGCACGAGTACCTCATCCCCGCCCACACACGCCACTTCCCCAAAGACCTCAAACCCAACACCTGCCGCAAACACATCGCCGACGCCCAGTCAAAGAGCGCCGAAAAACGCATCGAAACATTCCAGAAGGTCACCGCCCATTTCCACCCCGTGCTCCGCTACTTCTTCATGGAGCGTTTCGAGAACCCCGACGAATGGTTCGACAGACGGCTGGCGTACACCCGCTCCACAGCCGCCATCTCCATTCTCGGACACGTCCTTGGCCTGGGAGATCGTCACGGGCACAACATCCTCCTCGACGAGAAGACTGGCGAAGTAGTGCACATCGATCTCGGCATCGCATTCGAGCAAGGCCGCGTGCTGCCCGTCCCGGAAGTCGTGCCCTTCCGGCTAACCCGCGACGTCGTCGACGGGATGGGCATCACCAAGACGGAAGGCGTGTTCCGCCGCTGCTGCGAGTTCACGCTCGAGGCGCTGCGCAACGAGTCCTACAGCATCATGACGATCCTGGACGTGCTGCGCTACGACCCGCTCTACAGCTGGTCGCTGTCGCCGCTGCGGCTGAAGAAGATGCAGGATGCGCAGACGGAGGCGCCGCCGGTGAAGGGGGAGGGGATGGATGAGGAGGGGGCGGGGAGGAAGGGGGAGGGGGAGCCGGGGGAGGCGGATCGCGCGCTGACGGTTGTGGCGAAGAAGCTGAGTCGGAGTTTGAGTGTGGTGGCGACGGTGAATGAGTTGATTCAGCAGGCGACGGATGAGAGGAATCTGGCGCTGTTGTTTTGTGGGTGGGCGGCTTATGCTTGATGGGATAAAAGCGCTGCATGGAAGGGGGAGAAAGGGATGGAAAGGACATAGTGGAGGGATAATCGTGGGGGATATTGCGTGTGGGAACAAAGGGGTACAAAAGCGAGAGGGGTGGATAGAATACAAAAGTGGGAACTCTACGTATAAGTAATTTGGGAGGTCTTCATCGGTGTGTGCATGAGCTTCTCCGTTTTGGTGAGAAAAAGGTTATTTGCTAGTTAGTCTATAGCGTACAAAGCTCCAGCGGGCATGTTTCAATATGCTGAAACCCCTTAGTGCATATTCTGCAAGACAGCTTCACCTAGCTTGATTGAGCTCCAGACTCAATAGCACATAGGGACCAGCACCTACCATGCAACCCTGGTTGGACCTGCAGCCGCAATACACAGCCAGCAAGCCAAACCATCGACAACGTAACCATGTGACGAGAAGGTAGCCTCCAAAGACCGAGTTCTTCAGTGGACCAGCCCATGCATATCTCTCCCTCTGTCTTCCTTCCTCTAAATACTCCCCTTCCGCTCATAGCTCTCCAGCGTATTCCTACGACTGCGATCGCCCTTCGGATCCCTCTTCCCCAGAATCGCCCCCAGCGCCTGCGCCAGCGCCTTCCCATCATATCGCATCAGCCCGTCCTCGCCCTTCCTGCCATAAAGCCTCACGCTCTCAACACCCCAAAGCGTGATCGTGTCTTTCTCCACCACCGGCGTGCCCTCGCCTTCAAGATGGATCAGGTGGGTCACGTACCGAGTCACCTTGGCTGCATCTACGCGCCAAGCTTCATCCTTTGCAGGGGAAGCGACGCCTCGGCTCTCTTCGCAAGCACGCACAATCGCAGCGATGAAGTCGCTGGCTGCAAAACCGTCGGTTTCGCGGTCGAGGCTGCCGTTCAGGATGAGGATCTTGAAGCGCGCTTTGGCGACGGCGTCGCCGACGCCGCGGAGGATGAGGCTGGGGATGATGGAGGTGTAGAGGCTGCCGATGCTGTAGATCACGGTCTCCGCGGCGCTGATGGCAGTGACAGCGCGCGGGTTCGGGGAGGGTCGCATCTCGTGCCCGTAGGGGCTGATGTACCACAGTCTCTCGATGCGGCTCGACAACGGGGGACTGGCGTCGTGGGACTTGGAGAAGGCGATGGAGGCTTGGCGGAGGGTGGGGAGCGTGGAGGGCGGGTTGGCGTCTTCCTCCTGGTGTTCGGGCTCGGGTGGTGGGGAAGTGGTGTTGAGGGCTGTGGGCTCGCTGGGGTGGCTGATAGCGTTCTGCCCCGTTACGACGCTGCCGTCTTGGAGACCCGCGGCAATGTGATGGGTGAAGTTGCTGCTTACGGCCGGCGCGACCGCTGTTCGGCTTTCGTCTACACCGCCCATGACTGCAAGCAGGTAGATGGCGGATTCGAAGCTTCCAGAGAAAAGGCGGGCGCCTGTGAGGAAGAGGTTGCCGATGGAGGCGGATTGGAAGTTGAACACGTTGGTGGGAGGTCGAGCACGTTTCAGGATTTCGAGATTGAGGTGGGAGAGGATGGAGCGGATGAGGAGAGCTTGAGGAGCGGGGATGGGGGCGTAGAGGGGAGATGTTCCGGTTAAGAGAGTCTGGAACTCGGTGGAGGCGAAGGAAGGGGAGGCCGGGAGGCGGTGATTGAAGAGAGTGCGGATGGGAAGATGGGTTGGTGGAATGAGGCGGACCAGCCGGCCTGAGGCATGTGGTTAGTCGTTAACATCTTGAGAATACATGGTAGATCTATCACGATATGAACGTGCAGGATTTCCGACAGAAGGAGAGATATGCAAGCTACCGTTCTTACGAAGAATAGTTATAACCAGCTATGAAGAGGTAGAGGTACGAGACACCCAACTGCATCGATAGGAGACATATAGTAGAGGGGAAATGAAAGGTCGCTTACTTCGAACATCTCCAATACCTGGCCCCCCAAAGACACGGATTAGCTCACTCGAAGAGCCCCCATTGTCGCTGATAGGGATAATATATGTCAACGAGCACACGTGGTTGTCGATGACTTCGTTGAAGACGTCGACAAGATTGTTGGCCGCACTACCTCCAGAAAGAACAACAAGCTTCCGGGAGATGAAAGGCTTGGACTGCGGAGTCTCGCCGTTGTGAATATGCGAGAGACTCATTCTGAAGAGCAAATACAATAGGCTCGGACTTTCCAGCCATGAGAAATCAAGACGAGACACATACTGCTCAAAACATGGTCAAAAAACATTACTCCTAGTAGTATGTGCCATCCTGGATCAGCACAATCTCTCGCGAATGATCTCAAAATGACAAGACCCGAAAGTGGATGCTCTTCCCTCAGGGGACGCGGCTTCGAGGGTGGACTGTAATTTGGGCCACGGTGGTCTCGAAAAAATGTCTCATGCATCATTAGGTGATCTTGAGGGTTACTCCAAGGTTGGCTATATCAGAATGAACACCATTTACATTGTCTATTCGTCAGAAAGAGAATTGTCAGAGGTCGCTCATGACCAGTGCTAAGTTGGGGACAGCATGTGCTGGAGTCGAGCAATTGGTCGTAGGTCAGACTCTCATCCCCGCAATTTCGATGAAGTGAATAAAACGACGGAAAAGGGACTTCATATTGGACACAAGCATCATGCCTCTGCATACTTCGTGATGACTGTAATCCGTTATTCCACCTCCTCTCCCCTTGATAATTTAACATAGACCTGGGTATCTGCCGAACTTGCACGGTATGAAAAGCCTCCATCCCAGGCGCCGGCGTAAGTGTACGCGTATTGTAGGAGCGAATGTCGGAGCTAGCCGGAAATGGAGACGGCGAGCTTATTTGTAGCCAGCTTGCTCTTGGTCGTAAACTTGATCTCGAGTGGTATGACTTGCTGGTTGTCCTTCCCAGCTTTTGGCCGTATGACCTTCTTCCGACAAACGGGGCATCTGGCCAAGGATTTGCCATTGTCTTGCTCCTGCTGCTCGCCTGCGATGAGAGCTTCCATGAGACAGGTATGGCAGAATAAATGACCTTTGGGGACACGAGTCAGTTACGAGGAGCTCTCGGTGGGTTTCAATAGCCAACTCACCACAATGCGTGGCTGTGATGTTTACCATCGTCTCTAAGCAGATGATACACTGAAGACCCGCCAGCTTCACTGGTTCATCTCCCTGCTCCTCTCTCTGCGCCTTGATAACCTTCTCTTGTTGGTTTTCAAGCGCCTTTTCCAGGCTATTATCATCGTTGACATGAGTAAGGTCAACTTCGGGAGGATCGGAGTCTTCCTTCTTCAGTCGCTCCACTCCCTTGCCGCGCCCAGCTGTCTTTCTTCGCTTGGTGGAGCTCTCTTCTATTGAAGGCCCCTCGGAGGGCAATGAGCGAGAGGCCCTACGCTTGGTTCTGGTCGTCGGAGGCATGATAGGTGGAAAGGGATCGTTTGTCAGATCGACGTATTCACTTTGTGTAAGTGATGGCCAGCTTCCGAGCCAACTGTCATTGGAGCTTTGCGATGCAGCGGGTGATATGGGTGGAAGGTCGTCCAGAACACTGAAGCTTGGGAGGTGTAAGTGTGAGCTAGGTAGATCCCGAATTGAAGGTAACCTGTCGGGTAGATTCTGGCCTGGGAGATTTCTTAATCGAGGGGGAATGATAGATGAATCGAGGGGAGGGAGAGTTCTTGAAAAACCAGGGTTACGGGTGGAGAGCGGGCCGCCTGAATGTGAATTTCCGCTGTGACGCGGAAGTGATGTGGGCAAAGGACGGGGTTGCCGACGTGGTTGATCGCTTCCGTGTTGTGAATCTCTACTCCATGACTGAACCATCACCCCAGGCTCTTGTTTGACTTCATCAACACTTGATTCCGCATCCTCGTCGTAAGAAGCCGACAATGACGAAGAAGGCCACCCTTCTGAGAATTCATGAGAATCGCTGGACTCTTCCATGGCTAACGAGCGGCGATTGGAATATTGTCCGATCCTGGGCTGGTCGTGAATAGGGACGAGTTCTTGCCAGACACAAGTCACGACACACTTGATTAGATCCTTCACAGCATCGACGGAGATCGATCCAAAAAACAGGCTGGTTACTCGTACATTCAAAGGGGAAAGAGGATGAGTTGGTTTGGGATGAACAGAACTACAAAGACTATAACTGTCAAAATGGTCTCGAAGCTATTCGGTCATCCCGCATAAGATCGCCGCTACTATCGGTAGATCGTCGGGACTTTTTCTACGCGCTAGTGGCACGCTATCGAAGTACTTGTACCTTAGATATGGACTCCATCATCACGCCGAAAGGCATGGCATACCTGATTCCAGGATGACTTGACCATTCTTCCCAGAGCGAGCATGCTCTGTTCCCTTCGGAACACCAAGAAGAGACACGCATTTGCTTCTGCCAAATGCCACCTCCGCCAGCATGCCTGGCACGGGCAGGGGCGGTGTCCACCCGGCCTCCCAAGGCGACATTATGCCGCTGAGGCCTGTCGACAAGCCCTCTTTTCAGGGCAGTCGACTGTAAGCCTTGCTGGTAGGGATACAATGCACAAATCTTCCAATTGACTGAGATTGACTTGGCCTGTAGTGCCTTCTGAATCTCGCTCCAATCAGATAGGGGTCCAGCAGCTCAGTAGCCATGTTCACCCTCAAGTCTTCTCGCAAGAGCCCGCACCTCCACCATCCCATCTAGTCGAGCTGAGCATAAATCATCTAGAGAAACACCAGCTCTGGGGCAAGAATCAAGAAAACGAAGCACCCATTGCGTTCGACCTCCCAGTTGTCCATGGCTCTACCTTGGACGAGCATTTCTATAAGCTAGGCCGAGATGCTTCGGAACCGTGGCTCAGCCATGCGCAGGACTACGCCAAGTGCGACCTTCCTCGTCCGCCTCGAAGATGGGAGAGAAGAAGTGGTTGGACCAAGTACTCTCCGGATGGAACAAGCCATCCCGTGGATGCGCCGCAGGAAGAGATGCTGACATTCGACACGGAGGTCATGTGGAAAGAAAGCTCCTTTGCTGTCATGGCTTGTGCAGCTAGCAAAATGGCCTGGTACGCTTGGCTTTCGCCATGGTTGATGGGAGAGTCGCAGTCCGACCGGCATCTTGTTCCTCTTGGGAACCCAAATCAAGCGCGCATCATTGTCGGACACAACGTCGGTTACGATCGAGCCCGGGTAGCTGAAGAATACGACGTGCGGCAGTCGAAGAACTTCTTTCTTGATACGATGTCCCTTCACGTTGCAGTGAACGGGATGTGTTCGCGGCAGCGGCCAACCTGGATGAAACATCAGAAGAGTCGCGATCTGAGAGCCAAGATATCTAGTGAAAATGATTCCGCAGAACTGGCATCGCTGCTCGAGAACCGCCAATTAAGCGAGGAGGAAGAAGAGCTGTGGGTGGGAAGGAGCTCTATAAATTCCCTCAGGGACGTTGCGAAATTCCATTGCAATGTAACCATCGACAAAGCACAGCGCGATGCCTTCGGTGAGCTCGATCGAGATGGAGTTCGCGGCAAGCTTGACGAATTATTGGACTACTGTGCGGCCGACGTAGCTATCACTCACCGTGTCTTTAAAAAAGTCTTCCCAGGCTTCCTCAACCTATGCCCTCATCCGGTCAGCTTCGGTGCCCTTCGTCATCTTTCATCCGTCATTTTACCCATCGACAAGTCGTGGAGTGCATATATCGACAATGCTGAAGCTACTTATCAACAGTTGTCCAACGCGGTCCAACAACGGCTCAGCGACCTCGCCAATAAGGCCCTTGAGCTGAAAGATGTTCCGCAGAAATATGTCCATGATGAGTGGCTCTCCCAGCTGGATTGGTCGGGTCAGGAAGTCAAAATGGTGAAGGGCAAGAAGAAAGGAGATCCACCTCGTCCAGCTGCTCGTCAGAAGAAGCCTGGAATGCCACAGTGGTATAAAGGCCTCTTTGCTACGAGCACCTCTGATCTGGCGCTGACAGTAAAGACCCGCATTGCTCCAATTCTGCTTCGTCTTGCATGGGATAGCTACCCACTGGTGTGGTCCGATAAGTATGGTTGGACATTCAAAGTCCCTTTGCAATCCGCGTTCATGTATGCAGACAAGCCAGTTGTGAGCTGCGACATGTCGGATGAGAAGAACTCAAAGCTCCGTGACGACAACCATCACCGCTACTTCAAGCTACCTCATAAGGATGGGCCCCAAGCTAGAGTGGCTACACCATTGGCCAAGGGCTATCTACCATACTTTGAAAAAGGAATCCTTTCGTCGGAATATGCCTATGCCAAAGAAGCTCTAGAAATGAATGCTTCGTGCTCATATTGGATCAGCGCCCGTGACCGTATCCGATCACAAATGGTGATTTACGAGGGCGATACGAACGGTACTGAGCCATCTTCACGCCGCAATGACCAAGGCTTCATCCTTCCACAGATCATCCCAATGGGCACAATCACCCGCCGCGCAGTCGAAAATACCTGGCTCACAGCGAGCAACGCAAAAGCCAACCGCGTAGGCTCGGAATTGAAGTCTATGATCAAAGCACCGTCCGGCTATTGTTTTGTCGGTGCGGACGTTGATTCTCAGGAGTTGTGGATTGCAAGTTTAGTCGGCGACGCTCAATTCCAGCTGCATGGCGGCAATGCGATTGGTTTCATGACCCTTGAAGGCACGAAGAGCGCCGGCACTGACTTACATTCTAAGACCGCTAAAATATTAGGCATATCCCGTAATGACGCCAAAGTATTCAACTATGGACGCATATACGGCGCTGGTCTCAAGTTCGCGTCTACCCTCTTGCGCCAGTTCAATCCCAACCTTTCTGACAAGGAGACCCACGATATCGCCACTAAGCTTTACCAGGAGACGAAAGGTACAAAGACCACTCGCAAAGCCATCAACGAACAATCCTTCTTCCGTGGCGGCACCGAATCTTTCGTCTTTAACCGCCTGGAGGAGTTTGCTGAGCAAGAGCGCCCGCGAACACCCGTTCTCGGCGCAGGCATCACAGAGGCTTTGATGCGTCGCTTCATCAACAAGGGTGGCTTTATGACCTCTCGCATTAACTGGGCTATTCAATCCTCGGGCGTCGACTACCTACATCTGCTCATCATAAGTATGGACTACCTGGTCCGACGCTTCAACCTCGATGCGCGACTTGCAATTACTGTACATGATGAGATCCGCTACTTGGTCAAAGAGGAGGATAAGTACCGCGGCGCAATGGCCTTACAAGTTGCTAATGTATGGACCCGAGCTATGTTCTCTCAGCAGATGGGCATCAACGATCTTCCACAGTCTTGTGCCTACTTCAGCGCTGTAGATATCGACCATGTTCTCAGGAAAGAGGTGGATATGGATTGCATTACACCCAGTCATCCGGATAAGATACCACATGGGGAGAGTTTGGACATCAATCAGCTCCTTGCGAAAGGCCCCGTCGCTTATCTCGATCCTACTGTCGTGCCTACAATGTCAATAGATTTGGACAAGTATGAATACAGCCCCCGCCCGAGTGTCATGTCGTCTCTCGAGGCGAACACTAGCATCGACTTCTTGCGTGCACAAATCGCAACAACACCCAACGAACTAAACGTTATTATTAAAGATATTAGCAAAAGCACCGCGGCTTCTACAGCAAAGAAAATTGCGGGGTCAGAGAAATTACTCTTGAGAAGAAAAGGCGTGGTGCCTAAGTATACTCAGCCCCAAGAAGCGAAGCTATTGGACCTACCGTACGAGTACAGCATGTTGCTGGCGCAAGATTGGGGTAATACAGCGCCAAGGAAAGACTTCATCAGGAAGCTGCCGACAGCCAGGAAAGAAACTGGGCAATTCATCCGGACTTGAGGCGCTTAGGAGTGTATTATAGGATTGTGTTCCTTGTATTATGTAGGGCTGGGTTGGCGTAACGGTACAGGCTTGTGGCGTACCTGGCTCAGGGTGCATCTCGGTCTTGGGAGGTTTACGAAAATAACGAGATGATCTCGTCTCGTTGACGGCATGAATGTCATTCGGTAGTAATGGGAATCCTGTGGCGTGCAGTGGGATACCCCAGGGTTATATAGGTATTTAAGCATGTACAGACAGGTTGATACAAGAGGTATTACGATGCTAACCACATCAGGTAGACATACGTGATCCTGGGCCATACATGAGCCTCTTGTTGATGTAGAGATCAATGGCTCTTCTAGCCATCGCATTCTGATGTGATATGTAGTCCTCGAGATATACCACACCTGTTTCGGCCTCCTCAACGATGAGGCTGCTCTTATACGGTTTTCAGCACATACTACAGTAGTGCGGGTTGCTCCTCTTTACAGCAAAGCTGCGAGGCCGTGAGGCTGAGCCTCGACCAAAAGAAGTTAAGCCCTTCCACACCTGTTCACCTTCTCTCCTCGTCCCCGTTTTCCCATCATATTTCATTCTATGCAGTCAATATTGTTCCCGTATGCTGTACACGCAGCATGTCAGCTCGACAGCAGAAGCAACCGGTATATCGTAGAGGGCTGTTCCCTACTCTCGTACAGCCTTGCGGGTTCGCGCTTTCCAGGCTTCCAATTGAACCAAGCAAAGCGAGAAAGCTCGCCAAGCGATTAGCATGGAGCCACTGTCAATTGTCGGTGCTGTCAGCTCCATCGTAGCTATCATTGAAGTCGCCACACGATGCATCAGCTCTCTTCGAGCATTACAGCAACGGTGGACCGGGGCCGATTGGACCGTCAACCTCCTAGTCGGACAGCTCGCTACACTCAACGCTGCTTTGGACCAGATTCGTGAATGGTCTGCTGAGAATCTGAGCACGGAACCACAACACCACCAACTCGTTATGGATCTCAATACTTCTTTGGAGAGCTGCAAGATCTTGATCGCAGTCATTGACAGTCATGTGTCTACGTTGGAGTGGGATGAGGCGGATACATTGACGTTTGAGAGTAAAGCGAAGGCAGTGTGGAAGGACCAAAGCATCCAAGATTGCGTGAATCATCTTCATCACCAGACTGCTGCTCTGACTCTTCTTCTCACGGCACTTAACTGGTCAGGCCTTCTCTACATTGTCGTCAAGCACACAAATGACGATTATACAGTCGCTCTCTATCCGAACAACGCGATATGTTGCTGATGTCAGCAAGTCGAAGCATCATTGATCAGGTCAAGGATGACTCTTCTTCGCTACTATGTCTGCGAGATTGTTCCTCCTTTCGAAGTTCCCGGACGTCTTCCACGGACCGCTCTTCACTCTGGAGTCGGACTTTCGGATTTGACCATGAGCTCCTGGCATCCGGAGTGTATCAGAGCCAGATCAGATCATTGATGAGACGGGCGTTCCGAAGAAGGAAGACACTAGACGGTGCCTCATCACTCCTCGCAAGACCGAGTTTTCGCTCTCTACGGAAACCGGAGATCTCAAAATCGGCCGCCATCGAGCATCAGCTCCACCAGGACAGGCTGTCAGAGCGAGTTGTCGTGAAGATATGTCTTTTTGGATCTCAGAACAACGAGCCATATGTCACGCTTGACATGATGAACCTACTTCGATTCAAGGATTACAGCCCCGATGAGCGTGCGTGTTACAGGCACATTATATTCCAGTGCATTCTTGATACAATGGCCATCATTCTGCAAGAGCTGAGCGGTACTGATTTCCTGCTGAACAATGCCAGCAAGCAGGGAGATGTCCAAAAATTGCGAAACGTCTCAGAACTTCAAGATCTGGACGCCATACCACCGGAAGTTGCTATTGCCATAGCATCCTTATGGCGGGATGAAGCTCTGAAGCGTTGCTATCAGAGTTGCAAACTCTGGATCCACTGGCGCGCGCCTGATTAGTGCGTCAATTCTCCCAATATGTTCCCCCAGTAAGACCTGTACTAACTCATGGATAATTGAAGTTATCTCGATTCAATCAAACGTATCGCTCACCCAGAGTATATACCAAACAATCGAGACCTCTTGTTCACGCCAAACCATAGTAGGATGTTAGATTCCGCTTTCGACTTTGGCCAATTGACCTTTCGATTTGTCAGGCCGGCCCCTGATTTAATGGGTCGCCTCGGAGAGCGACTGGCCCTGTTCGAGGATTACGTAGCATTCGTCTTCGAGGTGGATGTGTCCCTCTACGATGAGATGTACGATGAGACGCTCTTCTATCAACCGGATGCGTCACGAGAGGGCGCTGTTTCGCTGCTGGACGTTGCTTTCTCTGATTTTCGGAGACTGTGTGCAGCCCCCTGCATGGGATTGAAATCCATTATCTTGGTACTAAATAAATACGCCCTGTTTCGAGAGAAGATCCGAACCAGGTCGGACCTCCAGACTTGGTACCCTGAATATACAGGTCATTCGGATGAGGCCATGGCCACAGAATACATAGTGGCGCGATTCAAGATGCTGAATCGGAATCAGCACCGACATATCCACACATACTTTGTGGAAGATGACGATCCGAACTTTGCCCACTTCCTAAGGATGGCGGTCAACGATAGCGTCATGCAACATAACCGTCTTTCACGATCCCAAGAGAATAAAAAGAAAGTCGACTCGGATTCCTTTATGGAAGCATGGCGGTCAACGATGGCATCACACCACAGAGCTGTCTATCTTTACCCTGAGACAACGACGAGGCAGTCGACTGAGACTCATCTACGGAGTGTACAAAGTGAGATTCGAGATTTGGCCAACTTGCAGGAGGATTTCCTGGACAAGCTCGGATTAGAAGGAACAAAAGAACCGCCGGCAAACGAGTCACTAAGAACCTCAAAAGAGATGACCCCTGAATAGGTAGTAGGCATACAGGGCCCTCAACAGCATCCGACATTCGTGGATGTTCAGCCACTACATCCTACCTCAAAATGCATTGTCACTGCACTCCGCTTCCACTCCAGCCATCCATCTCCCAAAGCCGTGGCAGAGGCTGATTCTCCCACACATACCTGACTCTTTCCGCTTCCTTCCTCTCCCTCTCGCCTGATGTTCTGTCGTCATCATTCTTCGACCTACTATGCACCACGAAGAACCCCATCAACCATCTCCCGAACAGATACAGTGGCTCAAGAGACCAAACCACCGTACTCGAGAGCGAGCTCCACAACCCTTCATCCACTTTAGCGGTGGAACGCACCGGCCGCACCAGTGATGGAGCGATGTGGTTCTGCCTCGCCCGCTCCGCCTTCTCCTCGTCTACAAGTACCAACGCCGCACTATGCCACCCCGCCGCAGCCACTTTAAGCGCAAAATACGCACCCATCTCGCCCTCATCAGTGACACCTTCCTCCCACCGCCGACCCTCCGCCTCAAAATAGTCTCCATACTTGTCCCTCGACTGGTTATCGTTCAACACCCTCCTCCTTGAGTCTTCCTCTCGCGCCACCTCTCCCTCTTGATCTGGTTTAAACAGATACTCCATCCTTGTCTCCATCAACGGCTCAAACCATATCGTCCGTCGCTTACGCCCGTCGAGAGCCCCGTCCCAACTCCGCATTTCGAACATTATGCCACGATACATTGCGAAGATTGCGCTGCCCAGGCCGAAGGCGCCAAGGTTTTGGGGGTCTCTGCCGAAGGAGGAGATTGTGCCATCATCGTGGAGCGCGTGGACGTGATAGTCCCCGAAGGCGAGAGAGATGACGGACTGGTTCTGGAGGGAGGCGATGCGGGATGGACGAGGAAGAGGGTTTGAAGATGAGGGTTCAGCCATTGACGCGTGAAAGAAGGCATCGAGGAGGGGGCGGTAGGCGGTTAGGACGGCGCCGGAAGTTGTGAAAACGGCGAAGGATCGGAAGGAGCCTTGGATGTCACGGATATGGAAAGTGATGGCGGGGTTGGAGGGGTAGAAAGTGGTAAGCTCGAAGGGGCGAAGTTGAGATACTTCGACTTCTGTGGATGTGTTCCACGCGAACACTTTGTTAAGGCGGGTCGTGAATACGATGTAGCCTTCGAGTACGATATGATTTGTTACTTCGCCGATCTGCGATGCGAGATCCGAGCCAGAAGTACGCTCGTCGGAGTTGTGAATGTGGCCTGTGCCAGGGATGATGGTTGATTCGATGAGAAGGGTGTCCTCCGTCGGTTCCATCCGGCCGTTTGGAGGGGGCCAGTAGACGATGCCTGTACCTTTGATGTATAAAGAGCACCGGTCCCAGCCTAGAACCATGTTACTTTGATGAAGGCCCGAACCGTCAAAGGCCTCTCGTTACTCACCTGCTACAACTCGAACGACGTTCCTCTCAGTCATGTCCACATGCGAAAGCTTGATTTGGCGGGCTTCAGCCTGCGCCCAATACCAGACTTTGCCATCGTCTGCAAGTCCTAGGAGATGGCTGCGGCCCGTAGAGTATGACCGTATGGCTGTGCTAGGCTCGTATCTGGTCTTGCTGGTTGCTGGATACCCTGCGGGGAAGACAAGCTGCTTCATCTCCGTGTCGCCCATTTCTTGGAAGGATAGCCCGTCGAAATTTCCCACGAGATACAGGACGCCGATTGAGTTGAGTAGAGTCGTCGACCATCCACTGTTTCAATCAGCAATCTCAGCTGATAGAATATGTAGCTCCGCCTGTCCCGTAATTGTCAGGTTAGCAAGGAGTAGACGCTGACACTCACCCACACTGTACGTCGGCAACGATACCTACACTAGCCGTAGACAAATCCACGCGCTGCGGAAAGGGCGCATGACGGATTTTGTTCATTCGTTCAGGACTCCCTGATGCAGCAGATTGGTGCCGGAATAGCCCAAGGCTTCCGCGATCGTTGTTGCCCCACGTGTAGAGTTGCGTTTGCGTAAGTAGCCGCTTGTAGAGCCATTGCCAACGGGCGCCACCGCCTTGGAGCAGAGGCTGTGAGGGGATGCGGAAAGTGCTTTCTGTCAATGTACGCCAGAACGTCGGATCTAGGCGGTAAGAAGCCAGAGACTTCTGGTTTGCGCAGTATGGGTCAGCTTTGTCCACTCGTTTCATAAACGGAGAGATAAGGCCCATGTCTTAGCATGGCTTGATACAAGGTAGCCCAAAGCAGCCTTTTGCGAACCCCTTAAACGACTTGAAGCCGAGGGACACCACTTTGTAATCTGTCCAGACGCATTTGAATGAAATCAGAAGAGATTCAAATTATATCAGACCAGCTACCTCTATGCCTCGAGCCTCGAGGATGTCATTGAGCAGACCGTCAAAACTAGGAAATGTAGTTGACCTACGCAAGCAGAAGTGAAGGATAGGAAGTCGGCGACAGAGAGGTAAGGGAAAAGCGTGCAGAGGATGTCAGATGCTGCCACTGTCAGTTTGGATTACTCGCAGGGGGTAATTCCGCCTTGAGGGAGCCTACGAAGGTCGGTGACTGCTGTCCTTGCCATTTTTGAGACTAAGGCTCGTTGAATTCACAATTGTCGATGCGAAACTTGTCTGTATTGAGTGCAAACCCTACGGGTTGCTTCGAAAGACCAGCTATCTGGCGCTCAAAAGGTGATAGATGATTTAGCGCTTTCACAACGGTTGTCGCCCCTTGGCCTTATTTTTAGATCCCCGACCCCAACTTCTGGCAAGATGCTTTTGATCAACTTTCGCATTTCTTGATTTATCACTATCAAAATCTCAAGTTTGATAGAGTGGTCTTTGCACTTTCAATAACATATCTTTGATAGAGTTTAAATCAACATTGAGAAAGTTTAGACTGACCGTCGGGCCGGGTTATGATACCACCCCTCTGGCCCGACCCGGCGCCAAGATCGGGTCGTGACGATTTTTTGGAATCGAATCGCTCAAAGTAGTTTAGCGCGAAGCGCGCTAAACTACTTATAGTAATCGACTAAACTACTTTGAGCGATTCGATTCTT
>JAABUQ010000649.1_pt1 | contig 81018 bp, 79 predicted proteins | sample 5560001 | NCBI WGS metagenome assembly JAABUQ01 (sample SAMN10711888, study PRJNA513371) | rock metagenome | isolation source: Antarctica rocks | place: Antarctica: Victoria Land, Finger Mt nord | collected 2015-12-18 | reverse complement strand
GGGTACTGAAGAGAATGGGGGGGAGAATGAGGGGGAGATGGGAGATGGGAAGGGAATGGAGAGAGAGAAGTTGCGGTAAATGGGTGGGTACATGAGTTGTGCGGAAGAGGGACGGAAGAATGGAGACGTGAGGGGAAAGGTTGGCAGGCGAGACGAAGAAAAGCGGACAGTCGATCGTGTTATCTATCGTGACATATACATACATCATCTCATCATGGCTTGATCTTCCCAAACATCATCCGAGGTGGATGCGCTAAGCGCGACAGAATCCAACCCTATACCCTATAACCCCCTTATCCCGTGTACCCATCCCCCCCCACCCAACGACATCCACTCACTTCATCTCCAAACAATCCTCTCTTCCTTACCAACCCCACCCCCATCACCCCAAACACTTCAACTCACGCCCCAATAAACCCCTGCCCCCCACCCACCCCCTCCCCAACCAACCTCTTATGTAATTCCGTCTCCCTAAAATCCCAACCCCCCTCAACCTTACAAAACGGATGCCTCTGCAGCAACGTCTCAGCCGTGGGCCTCTCAGTCGGGTCGACAGTGAAGCAATCAAGCATGAACGCCACGCCCTCCGCGGTAATGGCGCTGGAAACGTCGTCCGGGATCGGGGGCGCCTGGTTGAGGGATCCGAGTTTGTAGATGGCGCCGATGGCTTCCTCCTTGCTCCAGGGGCGGCGGCCGGCGAACATTTCCAGCACGACGCAGCCGAGGGACCAGATGTCGACTTTGGCGCTGTAGCCGGTGCCCTGGGAGCGGACGACCTCGGGGGCCATCCAGAAGACGGAGCCTTGCATCGAGTTGGTGGCGTCGTTGCCGTAGATGTTATCTGTTTTTTTGGAGATGCCGAAGTCGGAGATTTTGCAGGTGCCGTCGACATCGAGGAGGATATTGTCGGCTTTGAGATCGCGGTGCAGCACGCCTTCGGTGTGCAGGTAGGCAAGCCCGGCCAGAGTTTGCCGCGTGAGAGAGCGCACGAGAGCTTCGGCGAACTTGCCGTGCTTGTGGAGGCAGGAGCCGACGCTGCCGCCGGAGATGTATTCGAGGAAAATGGAGATTGAGTAGTCCTTGCGCTCGCAGCCGAGGTATTGGACAATGTTGCGGTGTTCGAGATGTTGCATCGTGTCGATTTCTTGATCGAGGGCGGCGACCATCTCTCGCATTTTGTCTTTGTCAGAGCCAGCGGCTTTTTGGTTCACTTCGACTTGCTTGACGGCAAGGAAGTCTCCGGTTGTGAGATTGATGCCCAGATAGACTTTGCCATAGCTGCCTTTTCCGATGAGCTGGCCGCGCGCGATTTGGAAGCTGTTGGTAGCTTGAGCCACGTCTTGCGGCACTGCTTCGATGAGCGAGACGCGGTGCCCACGACCGGGCTTGACTTGAACGATGTTGGCACCAAACATCTTTGTGCTCTTGCGGCGAACGATTTCGCCGGATTTGGTATTCGGGGCGATCTGGGTGTTGCGTCTCGAAGTGCCTTCGTAGGCGCCGCGGGCGACGTCTCGGATGGATTTCATGCGGCCTAGTCCCCCAGATTTTCGAACGCTACGCGCCGCGACGGATTGGAGTGTTGCGCGGGATTTTAGTGTTGAGTCTTCTGAACCTAAGGTTTCCGGTTCTTCAGCTATGGAGTCGGGACGGACGCGGTCGTAGAGGGATGATCGGACTGGGCGCAGGGCTGAATTGTCCAGAGGGTTTTGCTCGATGCCGGCGTTTGGGGAGACAGGCGGAGAGCCCACTAGGTCTTCGACGACAGGTTGATCGAGGTCGAGGTTCGGGAAGAAAGCGTCGAGATTGTTGAGGAGGTCTTCTGCTGGTGGACGATTGGCCCAGACATCATCTCTTGCAAATGACTGCCGTCTTGCGATCTTTGCAGCTACCTCGGACGACTGAGCGGATAGAGAGGCAGAGTCAGCAGTATACTGGTCCGTACTTGACTGAGTGATCGGGTGGCCTTCGTCGTCGAGATCAGGTGTATCGCTCGACTGTGCAGTAGAAGCGCTTGCGGACGGTTCTGGTGTTCTAAAAGTGACAGACATTCCTTTCGATTTTCGACGACCCGGCTCAGTGTTCAATGTTAAAGTAGGTCTGCGGTGGACACCAGCTTCGTCGCCTGACCCAATCTGCGTAGTCGATGACTTCTTTGCGACAGCCTTTGCGAGTGGCTTGGCAAAGAGTCCATCGTCTGATTCGTCATCCGGTTCTTCCTCCAATGCACGCTTCTGATCGAATGTGACTTCATTCTCTTTGAAGGAGAAGGCCGGTCCGTAAGAGCGAGGTCTCATCATCGAGCCTTTACGAGACGGGGGCGGAGTTCTCGTCCCAGGACTCTTCGAAAGTGACGGGTCTCTCCTGATCTTTTCAACAGACGGGTTGGATGCGATCTGTGTCTGCAACGCTAGACTTGGCTTGCCTTCACCATAGTCAGTGACGTCGATCATTGCAATGGAATGCCCCGTCTCTTGGGACTTACCTGGATTAATTTGCTGAGCACTAAATAATGTAGGATTTTGGCCTTCAAAACTCGAAAGCCGTGGGGCCATGTTCCTCCTTGATCCAATCGGTCTTCCAACTGTGCTAGCAACATTGCCATCTTCTACGGAAAGCGATCCACTACCTGAAGGCGTCGATGATTTCCGCCTTCCCCTTTCTCCTGCTTCCTCTGCAATAGAGTCTCCTACCGACCTTCTCTTTATGAGGTCGGATTGACTTACAATGGAAGACCGAAGCGAGTCACCGGCCTTCCTAGTCAGGGAATTGGCCTTTTCCAAGGTAATTGAACCTGGTGGAGGCGCGGGAGGCTTCCTCAAAGGCACAATCACTGGCTCAGGCTTTGCAATCTCGTAAGGTGAGTGTTTGGGGTCATCGAAATTTACAGTTCGATCCCCCTTGATACTTGCTGCACCGACGTCAATAGGTGAAGGCGCTCTTGTCGACTTTGGCTGCTTGCTTTGTCGACATTCTTGTCCTTGCTTCTCGACCTCAATTCTGTGCTCCTCGATAGCTGCTTCGAGCCATGCGCCCCATTCAGCGTCGGAGAGAGTACCACTTTCTCGAGCAGCCCTCATTGATTTGAATTTCTCCTTCTTAGATATCCCATCTTCTTGCTTGTAGCTTTCGATACCATCCATGTTTTCAGGAGACCTTATTATGGACTCGGGATTGGAAGTAGGTTCCGCTTTCAGAGTGTTTTGCCTCGAAGCCAAAGGAGGGGACTTGGATCTCGCATGGCCATTTGTCCTCACCCGTGCATAGCTTTCCTCATCAAGAGCTTTCCGAGGAAACAAGCTACCAGCGGGAGGCGAAGCTTTCGGGGACATGCCAATTCCTAGCCCTGCAGATAGAGGAGGTGGCATCAGAGAGGCTGATAATGGACCACGCCGTACGAAGAATTTCAAGGCCCCTGTTGCGTCTGCTTTGCTGTGCTTCGACAATAACAAGAGAGAATCTGACAAAGGATCATCGTGCTCAATCTGACCAGGCTCCGTCAGATAAAGCTGAGCCATATCGGGATCGGTATAGTTAAGGCTTCTGCAGACCACGTCTCGCACTGTCTCTGCGGTATCTGCGTCAGTAATATCTACAAGACGATAGTTCCATTGGTCAGGAGTGACAAAGACGTATTTCCTTCCCCCTCTGTCGCGCGTGAAGGCCCTTTCTCGCATAGCCCTATCATGTTCAGACATCTGCGTCGATGCTGACGAGGGCCTCTCCAGCGAGGTACTACTGTTATTCATCCCTGCTCGAGCAAAAGGCAATGAAGGGGGCATATATCGATGGTTGAGAGGGCTCGTCGGTGACTCGAGATTATGGTCTTCCGGAGAGGGGTGCGGGGAGCCATCCTTCTTTCGCCTCTTAAATCTATCCAGAAATCCCTTGCTCAATTCTTTGGCACTCGTAGGGGCGTCGCCGCCATTGTGCTTGCTGTTTACCTCAAGAGATGGAGGACGATGACCCTCGAGGCCATTCCTTCGATCTTCCATTCGCAGAAGTTTGGAGACGGAGGTGGTGGCACTGCCTGATGCCATTGAATCAGTGCTGCCAGTCTTACGATGACCAGGCCGACCATATGGTGGAGCTGACAGTGTTCCAGTAGCGGTAGACGGAGGGAGCATGGCATGCTGTGTTGATGGACTACCGCTTTGTGGACTAGCGTCGTAAGTATTACGGAGAGCGTCCCCAATGAATGTGGACGTCGTAGTCCCAGTTCCCGTGTCGCTCGAAGCACTCGGACTATGGCCACGCTTAGATGCTGCGTCGTTGATATTGCTTAGGATGCCGCGACTAAAGCCTGAGCGGCCTGTTTGGGCCATTTCATTCAAGCCAGTTTCGCTTGAGGAAGCACCACCATATCCGTACACAGCCATCGGAGCTGTACTGCTTCGGGTCTTTGAGGCCATACGGGGGTAAAGACCTGGCACTGGAGATCGAAAATTCCCTCGAGGGCTATCGTCACCTCCTCCAGCTGTGCTTGGCGTAAGACCGAAGCCATCTTGATTGGCCAGGTTCGGAGAGTTTTCTACTCCACCATCTGTAGATGCACTTGGCAGTACTCCTGCTGAAGACTCACGTCGTCCATGTTTTGGTCCGTCTGCATTCTCGGCAATCTTTCGGACCAGCCGCCTCATCCTTCTGCCCTCGTTCCTTTCTCTATCTTGGTTCCAGCCTGAACCACTCTTCCCGCACTCTCTCGCCAGTCGTGGATATACATGCTGGTGCATCATGCCAAAGTTTCCCCTGCCATTATTCGCCCGTCCAAGGTCTAGGAAATCAACCCCTTGGATGTTCAGACCCTTGAAAGTTTCTTGCCAATCATTTGAGAACCCGTTAGCTGCTAGCCAGATGAGAACGCGATCAAGTGGCCACTGAAGGCTCGGGTCATCGGGAGCAAGAAATCCAGAGTTACTGCTATTGGCACGTCGGTGACCAGCAGAAATGGGTGTCGATGCTTGAGTAGAGAAAGTGGGTGGTTGCTGCGCGATTGCACTCATCGGAGCAGATGCAGCGGGGTCGGCATGTTGGCGCGTGAGTGGCGTTAGGGGGACGGAGGGGTTAGTCTGATCAGGGAAGGCGGGCAATTCCTTGCTGGGCGAGATTGCAGACGAGGGCCCGTTGAAGAATCTTTGGTCCTGCAGCATTTTCGCTTCATGATTAGAGTAGGAGAAGCTGTCGTCGCGCTGAATGGCCCCGCCCGGCTGCTGCTGCTTTTGAATATATAGCGGAGGGATGCCCACGCCGGGACCAAAGGATTCTCCCCCAGGGATGTATGTCGCTGAAACGACTGCATCGCTCTGAGAAGGTGGTGGGGGCAAGTGGCCTGTTTCTTGGTTTAAAAAGGCAGGATGGCTTGCGTATGCGGGGTGATTGCTCATTTGATTGGGGCCTAGGGGTGGTGGAGGAGGTATATAGCCGGGTTGTCGGCCCCAATTCAGCTGGTTCCACATGCTAGAAAGTTGGCCTGCAGCTGATGGAGGTGGCCCAGGCGGAGGAGGAAGTACCATTCCATGTTGATTATTCATAGCTGGAAGGCGAGGCGGAGGAGGAGGCAGAGACATCATGTGGTTCTGTTGTTGCGGCTGCGGAGGAGGTGCCGGTATATATGGGGGTCTTATATCCATGGCTGGAGGATTGGAAGGGTATCTTTGACCTTGTTGGTATTCCAAAGGTATTTGCGATGCCCCCCCTGCGCGGTTCGCCGGGCGATAAAGAGCTTGCTGTCCACCGAGAAGATCTGTAGTGCTAGCTCTTGGTCTTTGTGATGGCGAGGTGGCTGCTTGGGCGGAGCCAAGTCCACCGCCAGATAGCGCAGGGTAGGGAGAGCCAAGACCACGAGATGGAGTCAAGAGGTTCGATGCGGCATTGTTGACTGGCAAGTCGCTCGGTCCATGGTGATTCTGCGGAAAGTGTGAGGGCGACGGTGTTCTTGCACTGAGCTCAGGAGTACCAGACAATGCCGATGAGGACCGCTCACGCGAGGTCATCGTCCAAGTTTCTGCGAAGCTGTTGATACAGTGCCCGAGTCATCGACTGCTCGGATTTGGACGCAGGCTTTGCGACGGCCGGAACTTTCGCATGAAGAGCCGCTGAACATAATCTTGCAGAACGTTTCACCCTCCAGCTCTCTTATTTGATCAATCTTGATTGAGAAATACACAGAGCACGGTCATGGTCTATCGAGCTGCACGCGAAGAATGGAGGAGGTCATCACAATCGTAAGCCGTACCAGAGACGTCCGATAAGGTTAACACCCTACTAGTCGGATCTTTATAGGATTAATGCAAGCGGTGAAGCTCCTTCTGGATACCGATTCGTCGTTCTGTGTTTATGCGATCCGACGGTGTTTGGAACCTCGGGGGAGCTACTCCGTATAAGTACTGCCTCCAGAGCTTTGAGCGAGCAGTAAATTGACTGGCGAGGGGAGAAGTGCAACGCGACCGATAGCGCAAGGAGTACGGTAGAGATGATCTGGGAATGGGGACACCGCTATCGCGACAGCTCTAAGCAGTAGAAATCTGTTGGTCGAGTCTGACTCGCTGAATCCCTCAATTGGTACCCTCGGTAGTGGTCTCAGCGGCTGGCGCCTCACTGACGGCGTGCCAAGAAGCACCCTAAAGCCTAAGCCACCGGCATGTGGCTGAGAATCTTCTCAATTGGGGACGATGGTAGATTGAAGATGTCTTTAAATAGAAAATATCACACAATATGGAATGTAGAATATCTGAATCCGATATTTCTCCGTTGATCGCTACATATCGCCCTTGGCTAATCTTCCCAGCGCTTTCGTCAATGCTTTCCTCGCGTTTAATTCCTCAGCATCTCCTTCAGACCTGTAATGATTCCTCACTATGATGACAACAGAATGGTAGCATGTGTAGCTAGTATGATGTTAGTACATGCATCCTGAAAATGTCTCGTGTATTGTGAACAACTCACAGTAATCCTGTGATATTTCCAGAGGACTCCATTTCTGCCATCTTCACATCTCCCCATACGGCGTGACCGAAATCCAGCAGCCCAGTGACCTCGCAAGTGCTTCGATCGATAAAGACATTTTCGGGGCACCCCAATCCCAGAACCACCAGTCTTGCATCCCCCACGCAATCCAGGTAGCTTTCCCATCTGCTCACGGCTTCTCGTATCTGAAAATACGGTAAATTGACCATAACATCCTCCCCGTCCATCAGAACCGATTCGAGCATGGTTATGAATGCATCTTTCCACCTCTTGTGTCCTCCGTTTAATTTGACGAAGCCTACTGGCCCAAAAGTTGGAGAGGTGTGCTGGCTGATGACTGAGCGAAGTGATCGTAGCTGGGACTCGATGCTGGCACGTTCGGTGCAGGTGAGCTGCTGAAGGACGTCCGAGTAGCGCACTCCGCGAACATGCGTGGTCAACAAAAACGGAGCGCCGAGGTGAAGGCTTCTCCGATCGTATTTGAGGATTCGCGGTATTGGAAGGTTGCTTTTAGCAAGCATGTCAAGCGCTCCCGCTTCGGTCTCCAGATAGTGGGACTCGTGTCGGAGGAGACACATAGTGGTGGAGGGGCTGATTTTGAGGATCAGGCGGGTGCCATTCGAAAGGCGTATTGTGCGAATGCGGTGGAGGTGTCCCGTGAGGTCTTCCATGTGGGTGACGGTCAGGCGTGAGCAGCGGAGTATTTGCTGAATTGTCTTCCGCGCGGCTTCAAATCTACACGCTGGTGACAAAGGCCGACGAAGGATGCAACCCATGCCGGACGACTGGAGACTTATAACAGGTGGCTAGTAGACAATGCAGAATCGTGACGAAGAGAAGCAGGAGTAATACGAGGCATGATAGAGACAGAGACCCGACAGTCACAGACTCAACAATTCCACGATCATCAGCGCATCTTATATCAATGCAAAGATATCTCGTGCGCAGGATTAGTGTCAAACTGTAGCATTTCGCTTGGCTTCTTGGAACGAACGGCTCGCGAGTCATGACTTTGACCTCGGGAGTCAGGGCCAATATATTTCGGAGACATCGGTTAGTTGTGACGACCCTGACCGACGCATCTTTCTGGCCTGCTGGGGGCCATCTCGTAAACCTTGCAGCAAAGGTGCTAGACGAGGCAGATGCACCCATCGAATGCCGAATGGTAAGGAAGCAGGATACGTGGACACTGGGACAAGCTCTGATTGCGGTTAAAAGGTCTCACCCCCGGATCGCGTACCGAAGGCATGTTGGCGGACTGGTTCAAGCTATACCGCTTCTGGGGGGTTTGGCCTAGTGCTTCGCCTACAGCAGCCAATTGCGGCCGCCTGCCAAGAGGCCAGAGCGCCAAAAGAAGGCGACTCCTCGCTTCGAGCAGTCTTGGGAAACATCTCCGAGACTCCGACCCCCATCTGGGCTCTCATTACTACTGCGTACCCGGTGCTGCAAGTATCAGGTAACGAGATCACATCGTACCAAGTCACGAGACCTTGTGGTGGCTTACACCTCGCTACACACCGCATGTTGTTGGGCCGTTTCGACTCTCAAGCGAGCATCTGAGACCGCCATTCCTGAAGCTAAGGTACCTAATCATAGTTCCCTGGATGTTCGTTCATGTTCATGATTGGTCATTTGCTGACTTGGGAGAGTCAGACGGAATGGAAGCTAGGCCCTTCTCTCCATCGATATTGGCTGACTGCACACCTTCGTCTGTCTTATCTCCTTGCTGACCATCCATCGTCCTGCCAGTGGGCTCTTCACCGCCTTCTTCGTTTCGACTGCCCAACGTCATCTCGACAACATTCTGTTCGGGATTCTTGGGCCTGTCTGGCTTGGGCGTAGGCTCGTATATCTCAGCCAAGTTGTATCGCTTGAGCTTCTCGTAGTCGCTCCCAACCACACTCATCCCCAGCATGCTCTGAGGGATAGGTAGTCAGCATAGACCTCCCATTTGCCCATGGTAGACCCACCCTATACACGTCCACCAGAATGAGCACATCATAACCTTTCAAATCCACCATATGACCTGGTCCCACAATCGTAGCAATCTGCCTGATCATGTCATCCCTTTTCATCGTATTGTTGTTCCGAATCGTAGGCCTAATCGCAAACTTCTTTCCCTTTGCCCCCTCTGCATGGAATACAGGGCCCAGCACCGTTCTAGCGACCTCGTCCAGTCCAACGGGAGACGCCTTTCCCATCCTTACCATTGGGGTTAGTCTTTTCGCAAACCTACTCCTCATAGCTCCTTGACCATTGTTCGCATCTTCGCAGATTGAATGGACAAAAGAAACCGGTTCAATTGGTACTCTAGTCTTGAAGAAAAGTAGACACTGGACGTCCACCCTTACGGCTCGAAAGAGTGCCTTTTTCTTGGTCGATGCAGATTTCATGCCTTGCAATTCCTTGGAGATCTCCATCTCGATGTCTACATTGTCTGCATCATCATCATCATCGTCACCATCATTGGCGGCGTCATTGGTATCGGAAATAGATTCGCCGTATAGTTTAGCAGCGTAGTCTTCGAAGAGATCCCGGAGCTCACCCGTGGTTTTAGCTTCTTTGTGCATTGCGCAAGTGGCCCAGATGCCGGAGTCACCGGGCAATATCGTAGGTGCTGTCGACTGTTGCTGGCCTTTTTTGGGGGTCCGCCATTGTTTCTTGGATTTTTTGGGCTTCCGCCCATTGGCATCATCTGTGTGGGTTTCTGCTTTGCGTTTTTTTGATTCATCCATATTGATAGGTGATATCCAAAACGTTTACAGATTTTAGGTGATGATGTTTGTCTCTTGTGAATAGGTGTAAAGAGCTCAGGCTTGAAATATCATGAGGGTCTAAGCGGTGTCCAGTGTAATTGTGGCCATTCTGGCCGACCTACTTATCTTACGAGGCTTGGCATCCCATACCTGTAGACATTTACAAAACGAAGTCTACCATGGTCCACGCCGACAAAGCAGTTTCATCCTGCACCACGAGTACGAATTTGGGAGGATTAATTATCGTACTTCGATACAATGTTCTTGAATTCTTGCTATATCATTATCTCGTGTAACTCATGGTATATTAATCATGGAGTCAGCTAGCAAGTTTCCATCAGCGCTCAATAAAGCTTTTCAACGACGTCCTTACTACCCCTTTGCATTGGTTCTTGCGGAAGCCTCGGCTGTCAATTTGAGAACCTTCGGGGCGTCTTCCTTTGGCATGTACAATTCCACAAACTATCTCAGTCAGTACTCCGTATACCACAGCTCGAGGGGACGTTGGGTACCTGGAGATGCGGAGCCGAGGAGAAGCTGGCATTTTTGAATAGATCTTCTGCCTCTTGCTTAGTCCTGACCTGATAGGTCTTTGACTTCTCTGGATCTGCACCAAAGACGCTGACAAGATCCTTGTACTTCCATTCTTGGACGTCGTTGTATTTAGCATCCATACCGTGAATATATCGCTCAATAGTATAGCCGCCATTGCAGATCACAAAGCTAGAGAGATCAGCGTTTGAAGCGATCTCGCGCACATGAAGCTTACATGATCGGCTTGAGGTCGTTCCGGATCATGGTGCTGACTTCCTGTGCGGTCAACTGGAAACTGCCATCGCCGACAAAAAGGATGGTTCGACGATTTCCCGTTTCTTTCGCTGCCAGCGCAGCTCCTTGACATGCTCCTACTGAGTACCCAATTGATCCCCAAAGAACTTGTGAGAGAGCAGTGACACCCTTGGGGAACTTCGTCTCCCAGATCCCGAAGTTTGCTGTCCCAGTTTCGGTGATGACGATGTCATGAGGTTCGAGCCATTGCCCCACTCTTGGCCAAAGCCAGTCGTGGGAGATAATTTGGCCCTCCGACATAGCCTGGTCCTTCTTCGCAATCTGATTGTTGGGTACAGGGCCTAACTCTATGTTCAGCTTCCCCATTTTGGCCGTCACTTTCTTCAAGACTCCTTGCATTCGGACTCCTGGGTACTCCGAGTATCGGACACGCATGTACTCGCTGTGGAAATCGATGGTGGAAAGCTGACTGATCCTGTAGGTGAATCCGGCGGTGTTGAAATCCGATTTGATTGAACCGATGGTCAATATCAAGTCTGACGCTTCGACACGTTCAGCTACTCCAGCGTTACTCCCATCCCCAGCATATACACCCCCGTAGTTTGGTAAAGTCTCGTTGACAGCACCCTTGCCCATAGGTGCGACGAATGTGGGTAAGCCGGAGTTCTCAACCAAGGCGTGGACCTCATCAAGCACTCGGTGCCTAATAGCACAAGCGTCGACCAGGATTATAGGGCTTTTCGCAGCATGGAGGTATTTCAAAATCACATCTACCACGTAATCCTCCTTTTCCGCGTTGTTTTTGGGGGAGCTCAAGTCCAGTGGAGTATTCAGCCTCTCACCTTCCACTTTCTTTTGGACCAAGTCAGTGGGAAGTGTGATGTAAACCGGGCGCGATTGTACCCAGCATTCTCTAATTGCATGGTCGATGAGAGTAGCTGCTTCGTGAGGGTCGTTCAATAGTGCCATTGCACAGGAAATATTTCGGCTCATGTCTGCAAAGACCCGAAAATTGCCATTGCCGAGTGTATGGTGAAGCAGCATGCCATCTTTCTGGGAAATGGTCGATGGTGTGCCCACGATGTGCACAATTGGAACATATTCAGAGTATCCTCCGGCAATAGCATTCAGGAGACTCAGCTCTCCAACCCCAAAAGTTGTGACGACGGCCGAGATGCCTTTAACACGGGCGTACCCGTCCGCAGCATATCCTTTGAACGCATTAGATATCGGGAATAGCAGTGTCACAGGGAAACCTACCGGCGTTGAGTTCGTTGCAATTGCCAACCCAGTACAGGCCATTTTGAGGGATGTAGTCGAGGGCGACCTACAGCAATGAGCTGCAGATCAACGACAATAGAATGGCAGAGCTCACTAAGTTGTAGTCGCCTGGGACGCCGTGGACTCCGCGGACGCCAACTTCACGAAGTCTGCGGAATAGATATTCTGCCACGTCCACGGGACTCTTCAGTTCGGAGGTTCTGATATCAGAAGCCATTGCGAGTAAAGGGGCAGGATGGACCAGACAGAATGTCGGTAGAGATACGGCAAACAGGATGATATGAGTAGGAGTGATTCGTCCTCGCCGGCGTCCGGCGGGGTGAGGATGGAATCCCGAGGGTCCCACGGGTCCGTAGAACAGCCGTTGAGCATAATGCGACGTAGGGTATTTTGATACGACGCTAAGATAAGATAAGAATGTCGAGCGGCGCCGCCAAAGCTCTCCCTCGTTTGCAACAAAGCATCCAAGCTCCGTAAGATTCCGTATGCAATGGGCCAGCAGTCATGGCCAGTTTCTTGAGAGGTAAGCAAGCTGGCATCCAGAGAGACTTCTCTGCTGGTCTTGATCCCCAGCTGCTGGCGATTGACGAGGTATTGCTATTTCTTCGGGAACAGACATCTTGAGGGCTAACAAGGTTCGACTAGGTGACCAGGTATGGCATCAACTCCCAAGTGTCGGCCTTGGTCTACGATCCCGTCCAGTCCCTCCTTGCCGTCGGTACAAAGGACACGAAGTTTGGAGGTGGCCAGATATATGTCTTCGGCCAAAAACGTGTCACTGTCACCTTGAAGCTGCCTAGAAAAGCATCAGTCAAAATACTCCTGTTCTGCTCTGACAAGCTCATATGCGTTGATACGAAGAATGACTTCTCCATATTCTCCTTGGAAACCACAAGAATTGTGACCTCGTATGCTCCACCTGGCCTCATCACAGCAGTGGCCACCGATCCAATACTTGACTACGCATTGATTGGACTTCAGAATGGTGTGAGAGCCTGTCCTGAGGGAAGATGAAATGAAATTGACGTGCTGAGTCTGGCTCAGGGGATGTACTTTCGTATGACTTGGACCGACAAGGTCTCGCGCCCTTTCGCACTAAGAACTTGTGGAGAGAGCACAACTCCCGGGCTCGCACCTCGCCGGTCGTGTCACTCGCTTTCCATCCTCGGGATATTGGAAGCCTTCTGATCGGATACCCTGAAGGTGCCGTGATATTCTCTTTTCAGCAGAACAAAGCCACCAAGTTCTTCGACCTTGGATCCGATTCAAGAGATCCTCCCCGGCTGACTCAGGCACTCTGGCACCCGACTGGGACTTTTGTACTGACAGGAAACGATGACTCCAGCTTTGTAATATGGGATCTAAAGGATGGTAGAAAGATAGCCGTCAGGACCCTGGATGGTAACCAGCCGAGTGCTTCCTCAACATCTGGATCTACTCGAGGGATGACAACAGTGAGAGAACCGCTCTTTCACATTGCATGGTGCTCAAAGGAGAATCCAGATGATACAGGCATTCTTATTGCTGGTGGAACTGCAGGTACAAAGGCTGAGAAGGGCCTAACATTCCTAGACCTCGGACCAACACCCGTCTATGCTACCTGTTCGTGGCAGATGCTGTCAGATCATTTTAACAAGCCGAAAAGACATCAAGTTCTCCCCGTACCCCCAGACTCCGAGGTTGTCGACTTCTGCATGATCCCACGGAGATCGCCTCATTTTGCCGGCTCCAACGACCCAATCGCTGTTATCGCGCTCCTAGCATCTGGAGAATTAATTACCTTGAGCTTTCCTTCCGGCCATCTAATCACACCTACAAACCAGTTGCATGTCTCCTTGACCTATGTACATCCCTTTGTCAATCGCATCAGCATGGGATACGTAGATCGGACAAGATGGCTTAGCCTGGTAGAAAATCGCTCGCATGGTCCACCGATATTGAAAGGAGGCGCAGAGCCAAAGAGGACAATGATGCGCTATGCAAACCGTAATGTGTTGCAAGCCGCCCATGCTGATGGCACCATTCGTATCTGGGATGCTGGACATGGCGATGAGATTGAGAATGAAGATGTACTTCAAGTCGATGTGGCTCGTTCAGTAGGTCGCTACTATGATATAGATATCACCTCCATGTCGATGTCTGGGGCCACAGGCGAGCTGGGAGTGGGACTTCGGACTGGAGAAGTCGCAATATTTCGCTGGGGAAAGAACCGAGACTTCGGTCGGGACATGCCTCACAAAGAAGCTCGCGGTTTTGGTCTCGAAACAATTGTAGATCGAGCAGAGCCAAGCGTGAAAGAGGGTCTGCTTCCTTTAACATTACTAGACCAGCAACGAGGGCCAGTGACTGCGCTTAAGATGAGCGATGTGGGATTTGTCTGTGCTGGTTTTGAGAGTGGAAGCCTCGTGGTGATTGACCTGAGAGGACCAGCAGTCATTTATGATGCCAGCATGAACGAATTGAGCAGCCAAGGTGGCAAAATAAGCAGCTATCGGAGGGGTGGCAGTTCCCAGAATGCAACAAGTTTGGAATTGCCAACTAGCATAAGCTTCAGTGTGATAAGTCTGGATGGCGAGGGTCAGAAGTTCTCCTCTCAAATTGAAAGTCTCGAGCTGATGTGTGGTAGATTATTCAAGCATCCTGATCTTCGTCGGTACAAGCCAGGGTCGTTTGGTGACTCTCAAGTTGTTACCAGAGACTTCTGGCGGCTACGCTATCAAGTTTGCTGGCTCGTGCTCTCTCGATGACACGATCATTTCGATTTCGCCTATACAGGCAGATTCGGGAGAGCCAGCAGACGCCACACCGGAGATAGTAGGCAGTCTTCGCAATGGCGCGAGGGTCAATGGTGTTCTGGTTGTGGCCACCCAAAGCGGTGCAAGAATTTTCAAACCCGTCGCTGCTAAAGGCGCTCACAAGTCATGGGACACTGTACTGTGCCATACCGCCGCTGTGATTCGATTCGAGGCCCACACGTACGCATTACTGGGACTGTTTGGCAATGGCTCTGCGAAAGCTTTTTCTTTGCCCGGACTCAAGGAGATTGCTTCTATCGATGTGTCTCATATTCTGGACATTCGAAGGCTTCCAGAGGCAACCATTACACCCACTGGCTTTGTCTTTGGCTGGACAGGCCCATCCGAGATCGCGGTTCTGAATGTTTGGGGAACCGGACAGGATTTGTGAGATCATAAAGTCCAATACTTGGGTTCTTTCACTGACTGCTGCGTAGAACACGATCATTAGACAAACTCTTCAATCCAGAAGCCTTGATACCTCCACGACCAACAATATCCAACCTGCAATGGATTTCAGGAACGACATATGTCACTCCAGCAGACATGGACAAGCTCAGTAAGCAAAAGTTTTTACAAGCCCCTTTCCGCTTTCCTGCTAATCTTTCTTCTAGTTGGCGGGCCTGACCGCCCACCCTCCAAACGAATGATTGAGCAAATGCGCGCGGACGAACAAGCACAAAGGGAAGCTAGCCGTCAAAACTCCTATGGCCCGGGTCCTTCCAGTCGTCAAGCTCCAGGGCGTCAAGAAGAAGGCTACTGGGCATACATGCAGCGGCAGATACAAGAGCGCACGGAGAACTTGGGCCTGGCTGGCGATTCTATGGACAAAGTCGAGGAGAATAGCCAAGGGTGGGCGAATGATGTGAACAAGTACGTGAAGGATCAGAAGAAGAAGGCTGTAATGGGCTGTGAGTTGTTCCATCTCTTCCATGTTGCAAATAGAGGAAAGTCAAGCAGGATGGGACACTGACGTTCAATAGTTGTTTCGCACAAACTGGGCTTTTGAAGCGGAGGGCAGCTCTACCCTTGCGTGCGGCCTATCTACGAAGTACGAAATCGCTACATTCGGAGAAACCCAATAAAATCATTAGCGAGCCGATGGTTTGCTCTCAAAGCTAGCTCGTTTGCCGCCCAAACACAAGGCGAAAGCTGATTTGCCTGAGACGGCACTCGGTCAGGAAAGGCGACCATACAGATCCATGCCCAGATGCCAAGCAGCTAAGGAGCTTCGTACCCATTGTCATGCCCACCGTATCACACTCGCCATTGCCTACTGTATCACAAAGGCCGTCAGTGCCTTTGTTTCATTTTCCGTCCGCCACATGTCCACTTTCTTCAACACTTGCAGAGGTCCGAATCTTCAAAGCTTTGTTCATCATCACAATGAATCATCTCTTTCATATCCCATACCACTCATTTCCTACCCTCCGCTCTACAAACACCTTCACGACCTCCCCAATCTTTGAAACAATCAACATGTCCCACCCCCCCCCCAGCCACTCTTCCCCATCACCACCCCCAAACCACCCCGATCTGGACACCCAAATCCACACCCTGGAAAACCAGATCGCCAAAGCAACCGCCCGGCTTCTGGACAGGAGTCCGGAGAACGACGTTCTATTCCGCGTCCGCAAAGAAAAGATGGCCGAGCTGGAGTGGCTTAGGCGGGAGAAACAGATCCAAGAACTGGAAGCCCGGATCGAGCGCGCGACGCAGAGGCTATTGACGAAGGGAGGGTGGAACGATTTACTCGCGAGGGTTAGGGAGGAGAAGATAGTGGAGCTGGAGAGGTTAAGGGGTAGGAGAGATGGGGGGAGATGAGGGGGTTGCGTGATCGTGAGCGGAAGGGTCTGGAGTCCTTGTGTGCAGGCGGTTTGGCTAGGATGGGAGCTTGTGGTCAGAGAATTGAGTTACAGCGTGCCATGGTTTATGCGTCCGAAGAACGCTTTGGATGAATATTGAATCAATCTCCATCGCAGAATACCAGAGAGGACATTGCTCGTGGGGAATTCAGCCCAATAGCCTGCTCATGTATCACTGCTAGCTAATCCTATGTCCGATATTCAATTAACGACATGAGTCGTGCCGTTCGCAAGGACTGCTCTCATAGCATCATGCCTTCAACGCCTGTGTAACCCTGCAAGCTGTCATCCCTAATGCACCATAACCTCCGTCCTCTGCGCCTCCAACGCTTTCTCCTCACTCGGCCCCGCATGCCCCTCCCCCATGTCCATATCCTCCTCCCCTTCGCCCTCTCCCTCCTCCTCCTCCCCTTCCTCCTCATCATCAGATCCACTACTCTCAGCCTCCAGGTCCTCGCTAACAGCATCGGAGTCCTCATCATCCTCTGCCTTCTCTTTAGCACCAGTGGTATCCTCCACACCGGCCATTTCCTCGTCTTCGCCCACATCTTTGGCTTCTTCGGCCGCTAGCTCGGCTTTCAGGCCTTCTTCTAGCTCGACTTCTTCGGCACCGTAGGCGGCGCCGTCGTCTTCGACTATGTCGGCTTCGGGTTGGTCGGGGGGGAACTCAGCTGGGGCGGAGTCTTCTGTGTCCCTAGTGAATGTGAGCATGAGTCATGGTAGTAAGGTGGGCTCTGCGCCAGCCCGAGCATCAGTCGTCTTCAGGCATACCACTTGATAGCAAAGCGAGTAACCCTAGGCTTCTCAGCGAGCACATTTCGTCTCACACGTTCCACATCTGGTTTCGTAGGGGGCTCGTTGTTGAGCTCCTCGGAATCGTATTCATTGTTAACATAGTAGCCGACGCGGACGAATTCTCGGTTGTCGTAACTACAAGTGAGGAGGATGACTGTCACGCCCAGGATTTCCGTAGTGGGGATGCGGCGAAGATCCGGGGGATCGGCTTCGAAGATGAATTTGTTCACGCCGACGGGGATGGGGCCAACGAGGAGGGAGTCGAGCTCTTGGTCATGCTCTGAGCTGGGGGGGGTCAGTGCCTACAGTGAGGGCGGTCGGGAGAAGAGGTTGCCTTACGAAGTGGCTGAGCCCACATAGGTGAGCTTCCATTCCAGATCTATATGGTTGTCAGTACCTTTTGCTCAGTGTGCCCTGGGCAAAATCAGGTCGGTGAACCTTTCTGGAGCTGCTCAAGGCATTCGAAAGTGATTTCGAAATGATAGGACTCATTGAATTTGGCGGGGTTGTTGAGGACTTTGACGCCCAGCAACGAGACGACGGACATGATGGCAGGGTGAGGATTGGTAGAAAGTGGTAAAAGGAACTGTTGATGATGGGCGATGTTACTGCTTCATAGAGCTGTTGAATTGTAAACTTCCTACGCGTTGTAAGGGTCCGCGTGAGGAGGTACAGTGCCACGTCAAAAGTCTGGGCCAAGCTAAAAACAACCCCGTACCATCATTTCCCCCATTATATCCAATTTGCCAACTATTTATAGGAGAGCCTTGTATCTTCGTATAATAATTAATTAATAATAATATATTAATTCCCTAAAAATATTTTGTACTTAATACTTCGTATACTACCCTTTAGCCTTTATTACTATATCTACCTTCCTTTTTATATTCCTAATTAATAATACTAATAACTCCTTAGGAAGCAGTTGCCAAGCTTGTTCTAAAACCTCCCCTATAACCTCTTATACCTTCTTATTATTCCTACGTATTTCTTCGATATCTAACCGTACCTTATAAACGAGCTCCTTAAACCTTTTTTAAAGATACTCGATTAGATTAAGATCAAGGGAAAAAGAAAACTATTTCAATACCTTAATATTATATTCTCGGAATTACGCTCGTACTTTGTATACTATATATATAGAGGCGTTATCCTGTATAAAGAGAAGGCCTAATTCGTATATTATAAAGATTGCTTTTTCTAAAACTTTGAGATAATTATTGACTAAATACCCCCCCTGTTTTATAACTTTATTTTTATTTATAACGATAAGGTTATACCGCTCCGAGCTATAAAAGCCTCCTTAAATTATTACTGATATACTTTTGCTTTTTGGAATAGGTTATATTATCTCTTTCTTAAAGCGTTTATAAGGCAAACGGAATACTTATTTATATTTTTTGCTTTTCCTTTATTTTATAGAATATTCGTTAGACTAGATTACTTTTTATTATTATTTAGAGGTCTAGTATTTTCGTATTTTATACTAAACTAGTTGTTTGTATACTATAGCTTCTGAAAGCAGTAATCTTTTCTAGGCGAGCTAATTAACAAAGTTATATTCCTTAAGGTAATAATATATAGTAGATTTCGAATATCCTATTATATATCGCGATATTAGCTCCCTATACTCGATAGTAGGCTCCCCCTTAGTAATATATATAATAGATCTTTTATTTTGTTCCGATAGCTTAAAGGGATATCCCGATCGTAGTTTTGAAATACCCTAAAGCTAAATAGGGTAACGTTTGATAATACCTCGAATAATAGATTTTTTGAGATTTTCGCGGGAAGCTATCGAGGCGGTTTTTTCTCCTGAACGAGACGCTCTATAAACAATCGCTTTCTCGGATAAAGTAAGCTCCTTCTTAGGAGTCCTATTAGCAGAAATTGGACCTAATGGTATACGTACTATAGTGCTGGAGGTGGTAGGGGGTAGTGGAGTTGGTAAAGTACAAACGCGTTGTTCGCGTTTTTTGCGTTTGGGCCTAGACTTTTGACGTGCTAGTGTAATTGGAACGCGAAATGCCAAGGCGAGAAGTTGCCAAGGCGCCAAGGCACTAGAGTGATTAGGTACCTAGACTCTCCGCATACCTTACAGATTCTTCTCTTACCATCAACCATTCTTTCCCACTTCCTCCTGTCTTCCCTATCATCCCTATCATCCTCTACACCTTTTTGTCATTGACATTGTTGACACTACATTCATCAACATTCTACATCCCTCCACCCTCACTTCTCTCTCCTCTCTTAGAACTTCATCCCCTCTTTGTCGATGGGAGCACCTTCTACTGAACAAGTTCGATTTGGGCGCAAAAGGCCATCTCTGACACAGCGTCAGAGGGACGGGCACTCCAACCATGGAGGATCAGGAAACGGCGTTTCTGGCTTCGATGCAATCTATGGGTGAAGTTGCAGGCGATCACGATGGAGCAAATGGTGGATCTAGTTCACAGCAAGCAGAAACTTACTCTTCTGATGAATATGACCCCCCGCAAGCAGAGCCAGCACTTCATTCAGTCCTTTCTCCTAGCAACGCACCATCATCTGCTACTCTCAAAGATTCATCTGCTGATGCCCTCCCGTCCGACTCATTGCATCCCTCCACTACCGCTCCATCCAAATCTAACCAAAGACAAGCACATCCAGCTGTCGAGAATCAGGATCGCCAAAGCCAATCGCAGTCCATGTCGAGGACCTCGAGTGACGCCTCGAACAAGTTCGGCATCGAAACACAATCGAACTTCTCAGAGCACCTACAACACACTTCAGGGGCGACTGCAAACACTGCACCAGTTGTGAATGACGCAACTTTAGTGAACGGAGACATGTCTCATGCCTCGACAGCCCTTTCCAATCTTCCTGTCCCTGTTGATGCTACATCTGCAAGTCATGTACCTCTAGCAAATGATGCGCAAGCAGACAATGCCCAGAATAGCGAGCGTCTTGCTGTTCCAAATCCTCATGTGACCGCTGATACTGCATCTTCTACTGAGAGCGTTCCCGTTGCCGATGCTGGAGAGAAGGCCTTGATTTTATCCCTGGAATCAGATCCTTCAACAAATCAAGACCCTGGCGTTGCAAATGTTACACTCCCCAAAGCTCGTCTTCCTCATGACAAGATTGGTATGCTGGAGGATAGAATCAAGGAAGATCCCAAGGGCGACATGGACGCTTGGCTGAGCCTGATCGACGAGCACAAGAAGCGAATGAAGTACGATGACGCTCGCAGTGTGTATGAGCGGTTCATTACTGTGTTCCCTACTGCAGTACGCCCTCCCGTATCACTAAACGGAGTGTGCCTCACGCTGACCATGTACTAGGCTGAGATATGGGTCGCGTACGCGCAAATGGAGAACGAACACCAGAGGCCAGATGCTATGGAAAAGATCTTCCAGCGTACCCTCATGCAGATGCCATACCTTCCCATGTGGTCGTTGTATTTAGACCACATTCGACGCCGCCACAACCTTACTACAGATACATCCGGTCAAGCACGATCAACCATACATCAAGCATATGATCTTGCACTACGCCAGGTGGGCCTCGACAAGGACTCGGGAAGGATGTGGCAGGATTACGTCCTGTTCATCAAGTCCGGCCCAGGTATCCTCGGGGGAAGCAATTGGCAAGACCAGCAGAAAATGGATCATCTTCGCAAGACGTATCAACGCGCAATCTGCATTCCTACTCAAGCCACGAATGCTCTCTGGAAAGAATTTGATGGCTTTGAGATGGGTTTGAACAAATTGACAGTAGGTTTACACACCTTGAATGCACACGCTTCAGCTGACGAGTATCAGGGCCGCAAATTTGTACAGGAACAATCACGCAATTACATGACCGCACGGAGTTCGTATACAGAGCTGCAGAACATCACTAGGAACCTACGACGAACCACGCTTCCGGTGCTCCCACCTGCGATGGGATTTGACGGGAACACTGATTATATGGAGCAATTGGAGACTTGGAAACGTTGGATCCAGTGGGAGAAAGATGACCCCCTTGTTCTGAAGCAAGATGATGTAGAGGCATATAGAGCTCGGATCCTCTTTGTTTACAAGCATGCATTGATGGCAATGAGATTCTGGCCTGAATTGTATTGCGATGCTAGTGATTTTTGTTTCTCCAATGGAATGGATTCAGAGGGCAATGAATTCCTCATCCAAGGTATCACTGCTAATCCTGAGAGCTGTTTGCTGGCATTCAAACGCGCTGATCGATTGGAGCTCACCACGGTCAATGAAGAAGGTGATGACAGTGCCATACGCCGTGGTGCTGCCGTTCGCGAGCCTTCTGACAACGTGTTGGGCACCCTCTATGATCTCATCAGCAGATCGAAAGCTCGTGAGGAGCGAGATGTTGCACGCATTAAAGCCGAAATCATTGAGGATGACAAACATCCCAATGGTGCAGGCGGGGACGACGACGGGCCTCGGGAGGAAGGGCACAATGACAAGGAGAAGCAGAAAGCTGCACAGATCGAATCGGTCAAGAGCATGCACGCCGTCCAGATACGCTTGTTGTCGAGGACCTTGTCACACGTCTGGATTGCGTTGATGCGAGCAATGCGACGGATTCAGGGTAAAGGAGGTGTGAATGCTGCCATCGGTGGATTCAGAGGAGCGTTTGGAGAGGCTCGTAAAAAAGGCAGAATTACACCTGATGTCTACGTTGCAGCTGCTCTCATCGAATTCCACTGCTATGAGCCTGATACAGGGAGGAAGATCTTCGAGCGCGGCCTGAAGCTCTTTCAAGAAGACGAGGGTTTTGCTCTGGAGTGTATCAGACATCTCGTGGCCAACAATGATCACACGAGTACGTGTCTCCCGTTCCTTTGCACACCAGTCAATGCTGATTGTCCGTCAGACGCTAGAGTTGTTTTCGAGACCGCCGTCACCCGATTGTCTCAGAAGCATGAGACAGCTGCAAAAGCTAAACCTCTTTACGCCTTCTTCCACGATTTCGAGTCACGCTACGGTGAACTGACCCAGATCGTGAAGCTTGAAAAAAGAATGGCCGACCTCTTTCCTGATGATCCAGCCTTGTCGAATTTTTCCAAGCGCTTCGACGACCAAGGCTTCGACCCCACCACCATCCACCCTATTATATCTCCTTCGCAGACACGGCCAAAGGCCACAACGGGCATTGAGGCAAGCGTTCCTGTCGAAAAAGCCCAGCCGCTGCAAGCAAAAATTTCTCCAAAGCGTCCTCTTCCTCTCGATGAATCCGACAACGACATTGGCCGTCCTCGCAAGCTTGCTCGAGGCGAGTCTCCTCTCAAAGGTGCAGCAGGCCGACGTCAAGATCAACTGAAACGAACCCAACAACCTCATGTTCCTCCGCACTTCGATCATCCAACGCCTCTCCCTCCACCACCTCTTCCAGCCAACGTCATGTTTCTCCTGAGCATAATACCGAGACCCGATACTTATCATGCTACTAAGTTCAAGCCTGAGGAGCTAGTGCGGCTCATTCAAAAAACCAATATACCAACCAACATGTCACAGCTACAGCAGCCTCCCGGTGTGAGGGGTCCACCAGCGCCTCCTCCTATTCAGCATATGCCTCCACACATGCAACACCCAACCCCGGTGCAGCAGAGACCTGCAATGCCGCCAATGCCGTATCCACAGTATCCCAATAGCCAGTACAATGGTAGGCATCCCCAATTTCCTTTGACACCCCCCCATTCCAGCTTTAATCGCTACCTTCACGGTCATCCCGAAAAGGGGGGCTAGAAGTTGGCAGATCAAGGCTTTGCGCAACAACCCAGACCGTATCCCCCATCCACATTGCTCCTCAACCCCCATACCCCCCACCTCGCGTCCGGAGACCTATTTGGCTAGCCAGGCGGGACCCTCGTCCGCAGAGAGGGTTTACCTGGTTTCTACATACTCCAGCATCTTCAACATCCTAAGATGTCGGAGGCAACGGCGCTCATCAAGCCCTTCAAGCGCCAATCAGGCAGAAAATTCAGCTCTGAAATTATGCGCGCATGATTGGCGAATTGCAGATGTTAACGACCATTACAGGGCAATATACCCCCTACGCTCGATGATGGAAACGCTCCATTCCTCCCATAGACTCCTGCAGACGGCACCGTCCTCGGAACTCCAGTCAACACTTCCTCACGCTCTACAGTAGAATACTTCCGATCGCTTCCTCAGCCCCGCAGAGGAAACCTTTCTTCCCTCGATGACGAACACCTTTATTCTTTTCGGTCGTGGAGACACTTCGCGACTCATGAAACCGATGGGTCATTTGCACGTTGCATTGCTGGCGCATAGATACGAAATAAATGGGCAAAATCCTTCGGCGAGGCATGAAAATGGCGTTTGAGCATGAGCATCAGGATCAGAAGGAGATGCAAATGTACTGTAGACAACATATCTAATTTACAGATCGAATTCATCAAGCTTTCCTACTCGTCCAAACCCCTGCTTCATGACATGCTGGTACTGCGATCTCTGCCATCGGTCAAGTAGGCTCCAGCCTCGTCCCTGGTCTTGCTTGGCCCTGCTTTGCTTTCACTTCACTCTTCCCCACATTGTAGCCTCATAATAAACCATCGAAGAGGAGTCCAGAGCACATTGATTCAGATAGCCGAATGTCAAGTTCCACATACAGTAAAGTAGGAAGCGTTTCGTGACCAAAGCCTGGCTCGTTCATATCCACCTCGGGTCTGGCGGCAACGGCGGCTATCTACTGGCTGCTCTGTAAGACGAAATTCAATCTGTTAGCCTTGTTTGCTACATGCCCTGCTCGGTGCATGAAACACGAGAAGCATATCAAATGATGACCCCTCATCGCACGAGTCATCAGCTCAGTAGGCACACATAATCTGGCAAACAAGCAAATGGCAGGTTTCGACATCAGCCCTGCACTAGCGCGTTTTCCTGCAATGTTGTGATTCCACCTCTACGAATACAAGCACCTCTTCTTCTTCCTACCTTCTTTCCTTCACTACTCACACCCCCCGCTCACGAGTGTTCCTCCTTCTTCCGTCCGTCTTACTTCTTCCTTCTTCCATCCACACATCTACTCTCCATCTCATCTTCTACTCCACCATCTTCCCTTTGGCTGCTTCATCTTCCGTGGAGTTATCTGCTCGTTGACGACGCAGTTTGCCTCACCTCTGTCACAAACGACACCGACCTTCAGATATCATCAAGATCACTCCCCCGCACCTTCTTCCTTGTTTGCCCTATCAAGCAGACTCACCACCAGGCGCAGCTTCAACTCATCGGCCGTTTTCGTCAGGCAATCTTCTAGCAACAGTAAGTAACCAGATCTTCTTTCCTGTTCCTCCACCATACTCCCACTCTCTACTGCACTTCTCTGCACCAGGGTCCAGCACTCAGCCTTAAACCCCCACGTACCTTCCACTCCGACTCTTCCAAACCCTACTCCTCCTCAACACCCTCATTAACTTCAACACACTCTCCACAAACTCAGCATCCTCACCTTCTTACCTTTCTACTCAGTCGCTCCCCTCGTTTGATGATCTTCTTCCTCACTCCTTCGTTATCTGCTCACATCAACCTCCACCACCTTGTTGCCTCGTTGCAACACCCCACTGCTTATTTCAACCTCATTCCAATCCGTGACGACATTGTCTACTTGCTCTGAGTTACAGACTGCTACGAGCACATTTCTCGCTCAAGTGCTTTTCGTTCTCACTCTTCCGTTCACCTCTGCTCTGTTGTTACCTCATTGCTCATCAACGCACATCACTGATAAGTCTTCCGCCCATCAGATTCGCATACCAAACGACTTCCAACATGGTCGGTGCAGGTCGTCGTAAGAAGGGAGGGGTGGCTGGCGGCTCTTCAAATGCCAACCCCGACGCAACAGCAAACATTTCCTCACAATCTAGGCCTGTATTTGAAGCCGGAGGCTTTGACGGGCCTAATGATCCTCCTGCGTCAGTGGCTGGTGGGAGCCGTGATGGAGGCCGAGGACGTCAGTCCTCACAGTCCGCACGTCAAGGAGGTTCCCGCCCTGGAAGCCAGACCCGTGGGAGCAGCCAAGTCCGTGGCTCGAGTCGACCATCAGAGAGTCGTAAAGAGGACAAGATCGTGTTCAATAGGAACGTCGACTTCGGCGGAAGTGTGTATGGGGTAAGTTCCACATTTCAATACTTCCTCCTGATTACCTACAGCAATATGCGTGATTCCCTCCCTTCCAACATTCCATTCCCCAAAGCCGCAAAATCATGCAAGCAGTCTCCATTCTCGTTCCCGATAGTGTTTTGGATACATCAATCCTTCACTGTCCTGAAAAGATTCACATTTCGAAGTCACCACTCATTCTATTCCTGACTGCATTCGTCGAATCATTCACATATTGAGAACACCATCACTGTTCCTCACCTTCACACATTCCAATCACATCCCCAACCCACGGCTATTTACTTTCCTCCTTCCCCAACAACCACCATCCTTCCTACACACCACTTCCATCAAACATCAGCACTTCATCAACATCATATATCATCATCATCATCCTTCTTCATCCACCATCCACCCTCTGTCGGCAGTACCTTCTCTGTAGACCAGTCAGCACAAACCATATTGTTCAATTCGTCAAGCTTTCCCCACTGGTACTGTAAAACTGTCTACATTTACAATCTTGTTGAAAAGGCTTCAAATATCTCCTCCAAACACTCATACCATCACCATGTCTTCTCACTCCGATCCTAAGTCTCATATACTGTCGGCTGGTTCTGGCGATGTATCTTCCGGCCTGCCTGACAAGGGCTTCACCAATCCTTTGATTGACACTAACCCTTTTCGTGATCAGATGCCAGGAGAGTTGATGAAGCGAACTCCATTCGGTGTCTTCGGAAAGCCCTCAGCGGTTTCTGTCAATTCCCACCGTGTTGAGCAGTGGCCCGACAAAGACGTCTATCAGTACGATGTAAGTCATCGAACCATCGAGCATGCTGCACGTGCAGATCCTGAGCTAACGTTACTGCAGATCATCATTGGCTCAGGACAGGAGAAGCGCGGGCTCGTCAATGCAATCTGGAATTCCAAGATTGCTAAAGCCAAGCTCGACAACTCTTTCATCTTCGATGGCAAAGCCATCGGCTGGTCAGTCAATTTCCTAAATGCCTTACCCCACTAACGCTATTCTAGGTCCCTCAAGAATCTCGGAGAGCTGAAGCTCATGGTCGACCTTGATGCAGACCAAGACCGCAAGCCACGCAACAACAAACCTGATGTCCATAGATTGCGCATCAGCCCTGCAAAGAACACCAAAGTCCGGCTGGCGGTCTTGAAGGCCTACTTGGATGGCCAGGTCAGCTTCTCCGAAGAAGTGCTGCAATGCATCAGTGAGACTCTCTGCATCCTAGCAATACATTGATATCCAGCTCAACTCACATGTAATTCAGACTTCTTCGACCACCTCCTTCGCGAGACGCCGTCAAAGGGCTTGATCAATTTGAGACGTTCCTACTTCTCACGCACCGCTAAACAGCAAGATCGTACTCTTGTGGGCGGTGGGGTTGAGGCTTTGAAAGGTGTCTATCAGTCGCTTCGTGCCGCAGAGGTAGTGTAAACTTTGGTCCTCGTTACGACTTATTTCGCTGATCTTTCCAGGGCCGAAAACTAGTGGTTAATGTCGACGTGTCAAACTCTTGCTTCTGGCATGAGGTCAAGATTGACACGCTCGCATATCAACTCTCGGGCCGCTCGAACCAGACTGATTTCATGAATGATGCTACATACGTGCGACAAGGACAGCGGGAGCCTGTTCTCACACCCTACTTGAAGCGACTTGTACGTAATCGTTTCTACATCAAGCATCGTGGGGGTGCAGGTAATGTTTTCGCCAGTGTCACCTCACAATAGATATATTGACCTTTAATAGGCGAAAAGCTCCATACCATCCAGAAGATCTCGAATCTCAATGCCAAAACGTACAAGTTCATGGTTCGAGACAAGGCGGACCCCAAGAAGGAAACTGAGATGAGCATCTTTCAGTATTACAACGAGAAGTACAATGTTCGTCTGGAGAAATGGGGTAAGTCGGAACTACGTCTTTCAGTCGACTATGACTAATACACGCTACAGCCTTGCCATTGCTTGAGACTGGGAAAAAGGGCGAAGCCTACCCTATGGAGCTAGCGTATATGGCTTCAGGTCAGCGCTATCCATTCAAGCTCAACGAGGATCAGGTCAGCCCTCAGAAGAAAATGACCCCAAAGACTTACTGATTTCTTCCCTGTTAGACCTCCAAGATGATCAAATTCGCTGTTTCTCGGCCACCAATTCGAAAAGCCGCGATCGAGCAGGGTCTGGCAATGCTCAAGTGGCAGGAAGACCCTGTTCTGAAGACATATGGCCTAAAGATCAATCCTTCTATGATTGTTACCAAAGCGCGCGTTTTGGAGCCTCCTGAGGTTCAGTTCTCAGGGAGCACGGCTCAACCAAAGCTGCAAGGGCGCTGGGACTTGAGAGGAAAGAAGTTCTTCGAGCCAGGTGATGACCTTGTATCTTGGGGCGTTTGTGTGCTCTCTGGTGCCCAGGGAGGAGACAAGCGATTGTGAGTTCAAAGCATGGCTTTTCCACATTATGCTAGCAATACTAATCGACTCCCTTCTAGCATCCCGAGCGAGGATCAACTCAAAACATTCATTACCAGCTTCGTCGGAGCCTATAGAAATCACGGTGGTAAGGTCAAGAATCCCCATCCCACGATCACAAAGGGGGTTATGGATACCGCGGAGGCAATCAGCCAGGCTTACTACGCTGCTGGCAACCAAGCAAAAGCTGTGCCGCAGATGCTACTTGTTGTGCTCACGAATCGGAACGCCGAGATCTATCAGCGCGTGAAGAAGAACTGTGACTGCAAATTCGGTATCATGTCTCAATGCGTCCAGGCAGGAAACGTGCAAAAGAACTCTCCTCAGTATTGTTCGAATGTGTTGATGAAATTCAACTGCAAATTGGGGGGAACGACCTCCACAGTCAAGCACAGCGACAAGGAGGATAAGAACAAGGGGAAGAGGATTCCTCTGAAAACAGATACTATGATCATCGGTGCCGATGTCTCTCACCCAGGCCCAGGCGCACCCACCACATCCATGGCAGCGTTGACTATGTCTATGGACCAGACTTGCTCCCGTTACGCGGCAGCAGTCCAGTCCAATGGATATCGGGTTGAGATGTTGTCGTCAGCTAACATCATGGAAATGGTGCCGCCACTTTTGGACTACTGGATGAAGAACGTCAGCAATGGAAAACTGCCCCCACATGTCTACTACTTCCGCGATGGCGTTTCTGAAGGACAGTACACGGCTTTGCTTAAGCAAGAAGTTGCCGACCTGAAGAAGGCCATGTCACAAGCCGCAGGAGGCAAGTCACCGTACCAGCCAAAATTCACTGTTGTTGTTGCCGAGAAGCGTCATCATATCCGCTTCTTCCCATCTCCAGGCCCTAGCACGTCCGACAAGAACGGGAACCCAGTCCCTGGAACAATCGTCGATCGGGATGTTACCCATCCTTTCGAGAATGATGTTTACCTGTGCTCCCACGCTGCAATTCAGGGCACTGCGAGACCCACTCATTACACGATGCTCATGGATGAGATGAAAGTGTCGACGGATGACTTTCAGACCTTGCTCTATGATCATTGTTATGGGTATCAGCGAGCGACTACTCCAGTCTCTCTTTGTGAGTTCGATAAGTGCTTCAAGAATGTGGCTTCAGCTAACCTGTGCTAGTCCCGGCTGTCTACTATGCTCATCTTGCGGCTGCACGTGCGGCTGCTCACGAAAACAAGGCCGAAATTGAGAAATGGCTCATCAAATCACAATTACTCAACGCTCCAGGAGTGCGAGTCAAAGACTCGTCGACCGATGAGCAATCGGAAGCTCCCAAGCTTCTCGGTATGGAGAACAGGAACAAGATCAGGTACGGCATGTGGTACATCTAGCTTTCTCGCCACAGGTCCTTCTCTCGGTCCCAGATATTGCTCGGCTGCCACAAACTCTACGGATCACTTTACGACATTTGCATTTCTTAATCTCAGCATTCATTTAACTCGCCTGGCAGATCGCATCCCTCCTTAATGGATCTTTCGCACTCAAGTCAACAAAGACCATCCAAACCAAACCACCTCAAGCAACTTACGATATTCAGTGGCTGGGAGTCTTGCCTCGTACCGACTAGGGCCTCTCACAGTGGAGCGGGAAGGCAAAGCTGCAGTGGGCGTTGGCTGTCGAAGCCTTATTTCAGACCTTTGTTCTTACGACAGCACGATGATGACAGCTTGCATACTCAGTAGCTAGAAAACCCAGATAGAAAAACCAAAAAAAAGTATGAAAAGCCTCACGGCAAAAAAAATGATGTCCCCTTGCTTGTACTTGACTCTATGAGGATACTGCTGACCAGTTCCCACTGCTGACATCCACATGCAAGGCCTGCACCACTCGATATGGTCGACTTTGGCTAGCTTTGAAGGTGAGGTGCTTGACTGCAGCCAGTGATGATAGTAACATTATGTGGTCCTTCGAAGGGACACATCTCGGCGTTGTCATCCGAACGAGAGATACCTACTCTCTCAAGATGTCTGTACGCTGATTGAATTGGCAGTCTACTTTGTTTCATTGCCGGGGCTCAATGGCGGTGGCTGCCACCTTCAATGTGGGGTTGGGGGACAGGAGAAAGGAACCTTCTACTCAATCTCGCCACGAATTGCGAGAGGAGGGGTGAAAGACTGGGAATTCGATTGACTTGGAGATGAGATGGTGCATGATTGTGTGAGCGAGACTGTGTACTTTTACTCCTTATCCTCATCCTCATGTTCCTCTCGCCCTTCGAAAGACAAAACACCAGGACTATCTGAGGAATGGATGGTGTGGGAGTTGGGACAATGACGATGCTCAAGATTGAGCCAATCATAATAGACAGTCCTGCTGACTCAGCCACCGTGCTTTGGAATCGAGCACTTGCCTCAGTTACTCAGACTCTATATACTAACACCCTTCGGGGTTAGCCGTTGCTAACTACGTACGCAATAATTATAGAGTCTGAGCTCAAGAATATATAATTTTCTTAAATATAACTTAATCCTTTCCTTATTTTTGTATTTTAATTTTTATTATACAATATTTATATATTTTTTATATAAAGATTATTCTCTTTCTCAAGCGTATTCAAACGGCGTTTTAATTAACTAATTTTATTAAGCTAAAAAAAAATTATTTTAATATAAAAGAAAAATTAAAATTTTGCGCCTGGGAGCCCGAGCTCTCCCTTTTTTATTTTTTTACTTATATTTTGATATCTTTATATTTATTATATAATATCTATATATTTTCTATATAAAGATTATTTTCCTTCTCGAACGTATTCAAACGACGTCTTAATTAATTAATTTTATTAAGCTAAAAAAAAGTTATTTAGGTATAAAAGAAAAATTAAAACTTTATACCTTAAGTAATCCCCTTTATAAATTCTTACTTTTACTTCAAGATTTCAATATTAAATATATATTATTATATATTTTTCTCTATCGGAGAATTTTCTATATCAAAGTAAATATCAAGAGGTATAACGGAGCTTTTTGGTATTCTCGTTATTATTAGAGAAAAGTTGGATTTTAGACTTTGTTAATAAAAAAATTTTTAAAATTATTCTAACTTTTCTTTCAATAGGAATTTCGAGATTTTAAGCTTATTAAATAAAAGTATATATCTTATTATATAAATTAGATTATTGTTATATTAAAACAATATAATATTATTGTTGTTATAACTTTGTAAAGGGTAAATTTTGGAGTTGAAAAAGTTAAACAGGAGAATTTAGGGATTTATTACTAAAGTTAAGCTATATCTGAGAAAATTATACGTTCTTGAGCTTAGACTCTATAACTATTGCGTACGTAGTCAGCAGCGGCTAACCCCGAAGGGTGTTAGTATATAGAATCTGAGTAACTGAGGCAATCGAGCACTGCGAGACTCAAAAGTACGTGACACCACCTCCATCTTTCTTTCGTACTTCCTACCTAGGCATCTATCTCCTTCGAGCGCTCGCCATGTCCGTCTGCATCCTCCGATGACCCTCATTTCTTCAGCCTCCGCCTTTTCCAGGAGGCTGATAGCTTGCGCTCTCCCGCCAGATTGCAGCATACGCCCTGAAATCCGTTTAATTGTCTTTCTCACGGTCTGAAGTTCGACTCAGACCAATTAAACCGCCCACTCCGCACATCTACTCAATGGCAACCACGGATCACTGTGCGTATTGCTTCGAGATACTAGCTGCAAACTTGGAAGAAAGAACGGCACTCGAATACCGTCAAGTGCAGGATTTATGGACACAGTACGAGCTGTTGGGAAAGCCGGAGGCTAAGGATCCTCCAAGCGAAGGAAATGACCAAAATAATATTGATGGAGACGATTTGGAAGATAATGACAGTATGATGGACGGCATTACCGAGAACGACGATCTGGATCACGAGGAAGACGATGAAGAACCTCCCCCGAAAGCCAAGTCTCCAACGCTTCAGCTCCCAAGCATATCCCGCCTCCAAGCTCTCTCCCCCGCATCAGTATCCTCTTCGTCTACGCCGTCTTCTCTCTCTACAAGCTCTTCGAGCGCTGCTCTCAACGGGAATTCCAAATCCTCCTCCAACTCCTCATTCTTCTCCTTTGGTCGGTCTAAACAGCCGTCGCCTGGCGCACCACCGAGGGAAGAAGAAAATCCGCTTTTCGTGACCTGGAACGTTGTATCACCCCGAAGCGGGCATCAATCGCTACGTGGCTGCATTGGCACTTTCGATGCGAAGGAGCTGTCCTCTGGGCTAAGAAGCTATGCTTTGACTGCGTAAATGCTCCTCCTTCATTGCCGCCGAGAGAGACTTCATGATGATGTGATATCTGACGGGATCAATAGCGCCTTCGATGACACCCGTTTCTCCCCCATTTCTCTCTCCGAACTACCTACCCTTTCCACGTCAGTCACTCTCCTCACCTCGTTCACCCCCTGCGCCCATGCTCTCGATTGGGACCTAGGCACTCACGGCATTCGCATCTCCTTCCAACACCACGGCAAACGCTACGGTGCTACGTATCTCCCTAACGTGGCTGTGGAGCAAGGATGGAACAAGGAGGAGACAATTGTGAGTCTGATGCGCAAGGCTGGGTGGTCAGGGAGGAGTCGGGAATGGAGGGATGTGAAGGGAATGAACGTGGTGAGGTATCAAGGGAAGAAATGCAGCCTGGGGTGGGGGGAGTGGAGGTCGTGGAGGGAATGGGTTGGTAGACAATAGAGAGAGATATGGGGCATGGAGGGTGTAATCATCTCTCCCCCAAACGTTTCATGCGCCGTGACGGTAGATGATCTGTCTGCACCAGGGTAATCAGGTGAGGTCGCGTTCACATAGATAGCTGGCTATTTGATCTTCATCTGATCTTCATTTTGGTCGGTCTCATCTACCTCCGACAGAGATTCCGAAATCCTTTGCATTTGTTCTCTGGTCTGCGCGATCGGCCCCGACCCCACTCGGTAGCTGCACAACCTCCCGCCATGTTGAAACAAAATACAAGACACAGACTGTCCGCGCCAAGAGCTCCGAAGAACAAGGACCAGGACAAAAAAATATACGCGAATAGCAGATGGGCTCAATGATCTCATGTCATGCTTTTTCACATCTCAAAGCTCAGTTGACCGACAAAAAGCCCACAACTTCCCCTCAATCTGAACCATCTCGAATTCCTCCCCTCCAACCTCCGACTCGAACGCTAAATACAATATCGTTCGATTCTCTGACCTCCCTCGACTGCCAATCGAGTCCCTTAGTGTCGATTGCATAGGCTGTCTCAATGGCCGCCAACTCTCATGACGCAGGGGCACCAAAGCCGCAAATCCAGCCATGCAGATACAAGACCGGGAAGACATTGGGCGCTGGGTCCTACTCGGTGGTGAAAGAGTGCGTGCATATAGATACGGGAAGGTATTATGCGGCCAAGGTCATTAACAAGAGGATGATGCAGGGGAGGGAGCACATGGCGCGTAGATTTTCAACTTGTCGTACAGGGAACACGAGAGAAGTGCTGATGGAGCTTGTAGGTGCGAAACGAGATTGCGGTACTGAAGAGGGTGTCTATGGGCCATAGGAACATTCTGACGCTGGTGGATTATTTTGAGACCATGAACAATTGTATGCTCGCATTGCCTCCATAGCTCTCTGTGCGATCATTTGCTGATGCCATTTTCTCTCCAAAGTATACCTCGTCACAGACCTCGCCCTCGGCGGCGAACTCTTCGATCGAATATGTCGAAAAGGCAGCTACTACGAGTCCGACGCCGCGGACTTGATCAGAGCTACTCTTTCCGCCGTTTCATACCTCCATGATCATGGAATTGTGCATCGTGATTTGAAGCCCGAGAACCTGCTGTTCAGGACGCCAGAGGACAATGCTGATTTACTGATTGCCGATTTTGGGCTTTCGAGGATTATGGATGAAGAGGCCTTCCATGTCCTCACGACAACGTGTGGCACGCCGGGGTATATGGCGCCTGAGATATTCAAGAAGACGGGGCATGGAAAGCCAGTGTATGTCGTATCCCCAACCAGATCTCTACACATCTATGCTCACACATATTCATGCAGAGACGTCTGGGCCATAGGCGTGATAACCTACTTCCTCCTTTGCGGCTACACCCCCTTCGACCGAGACTCTAACCTCGAAGAAATGCAAGCAATCCTAATCGCCGACTACTCCTTCACACCCCTCGAATACTGGCGCTCCGTCACACCCCAAGCACGGCAATTCATCAAACGCTGCCTCACCATCGACCCCAAAGCACGCATGACCGCCCACGAAGCCCTATCCCACCCTTTCGTTGACCCTGAGGCCCGACAGAGAGAGGTAGGGGAGCCAGCGCAAGGGGGAGATCTGCTGCCGGTGATTAAGAAGAATTTCAACGCTCGGAGAACGTTGCACGCTGCAATTGACACCATTCGCGCGATCAACAAATTGAGAGAAGGCGGCGCAGCTGGCCTGATGGAGGGCGCACTGAGCGCGGACCCCAGTCGCAAAAACAACGGCGACGGAGAGCCCGCTGGCGCAAGAGCTGGAGCTGTAAAGCCGGAAAGACCGCCTGAGGGGGAAGATCCGGACGCGATGCAAGGGGTTGAGCATAATGGCGCGAACCATATCAAGAGGGGGCTTGCGAGCGCGATGCAAATTGATAGCCGGGGGAACGCGAGGGGACAGACTGAGGAGATGATCAAGGAGCAGCAGCGGAGGGTGCAGGAGGCTGCGAGCGGTCTTTGGAATGGGAGGGGCTAAATGGGAGGGGGGAGGGTAGAACTGGTGGCGGGGAAGAGGTATAAACGATTTTGGCCGCACGAAGATGGGGTATAGTCAGCGTACATACATCCTTGGGATTGACATACAGCATTCAGCACGTGACTCTCCTGGGGCTTCAATCCATCTGTGGAGCTACACGAGCAAAGGTCCAACAGCGTCTCCATCAACCCCACCATTTGAGAATTCCTGCTCTCTGTGCCTAGGGTTATGTTGTTTCTGTGCGCTCTCTTGCGAGACCGACATCGGGCTGGATGAACGATTACACAGCAGACCAATCGAATCCTACTCCTTCAGCACAGCGGTTCATCATTATCCAATTTCTTCCCCCAAGCTTACTCGCCCGACTCCGCAAGCATGCCCAACAATCCACCTCCACGCTCTCGCCCGTTCTCCTCCCCTTTCCCTATCCCTAATCTCTTCTACCCTCCTCGGTACTATCCTCCCTCTCCCCTCCCCTTCCGATCGGAGTTCCTCCGCCTCCTTCTTCTTTCAGAAGACTCATGCGACTCGTTCAAGTAATACGAAGCAGCAATCGTGCTGTGGAAGGGGAGTCCCCTGGGCTGCGACCTTGTGGGAGTGTGAAGGTGGTGAGGGATTGGAAGGGAAGCGAAGACTGGAAAGGGAATGTGAAAGGGAGCGGGTTGTGGGTGGTGACAAATGCTGGAAGTATGTGGCCCTTGAGTATAGAATAACTACCGGGCATCAAGCAAGGAGCGCTGAATCGACGCTGAGTACACGCAGATGGGGAGAAGACATCATTGCGGAGGATGAAGACATGGACCGAATGCAAAGATGCTGAGGATGGCGGTAAGAATATGGACACAAAAATGCCCCTTTTTATCAACGTAGAGAATATGACCAGCAACCTGCCAAAATGATAAGAGTCTAAACACTTCTACTTCCCCCACTCATACTATCCCCTCTGAGCTCTCCATCGCCGCCCTCGGAAGCGTTGAACCCCCTCACACCAAAGACACCCACCGCCCATTCAGTGAACATGTCTAGATCCCAGACCTCATCCTCTCTGCCCTTGCCTTTCTTGTTTTTCCCCGCCTTGCCCGCAGCACCTTTTTTATCCGCAGTCTGCAAATCGTAAAAAGTTTCGTAATTCTGAAGCACTTGATCCTGCACCGCTGCCACCAACGTCTCTTTGACTCGCACATCATCAAGATACTCATCCAGTTTCCTTCTCAACATAGGAACGTCCTTCGCCGCGATATCTTTGACCTTGGCAACCGCGGCGAGGGGATCGAAACGTGGTTTCGCAGTCTCGGACGCGTTGATTGGAGCGGTAACAGCGATCGCCCACGCGCTGGTGAAGTCGTTAATCACAGTTCTCAACCGCCCGTCCAGTTCTACCTTCGCATCAAGCATATTCTCCACCACCTTAGGCAGCAATCCGCCGCCCATGATACGCCATAGATTGCGCGGATCGAAGAGGCCACCTCGGGAACGAAGTTCCCAAAATGTGGCAGTTAGATTGGAGAAGTCGAAGGAGACGTCAGGGGTCACGTATTCAATGTCGAAGGCGACGATTTGAGATTTTAGGATCAGGAGGTGTTTTATTAGGAAGAGGCGGCCGTCGTGGGGGGTGCGGTGGGGGAGGGAGCTGATTTGGGAGGAGGCGGCTGTGAGTGACAGAGTTGTTGCGTGGACGATTGTGTGGGCCAGGTCGTCGAAAACTGTAGACTGCGAGCATTATAGAATGTTAGCGGTGAGGCTTCTTGGTTTAGGAAGCCATTTAGGGTTTCAGGGGCTGCGCGGCAATCGTTCTTACATTGACGAGACGGTAGATGCGACTGAGCAACCAGATCGCTTTACGGAGAGTGGGATACCAGCCTTCAAATGCTGCTTCGGTGTCAAAATTCCAGCGGCCGTTGGGAGAATCGCCTTCTTCGACCACCATTGGAGTTTTTGGCATAGGCGTTGTAGGCTCCGCGACCGACGACTTACGACGGGATGCAGGAGGCCGCTGGGACTTGGTCCCTGACAGGGTGACGAGACGATTGCGAGCAGGGTAGTCAAGCTCTTCCTTCTTTGGCTTGTACCTTTCAATCTCATCCCGTAGTATTGCCTGTGTTCGAAATACCAGCCTGGTCTGTGCGTCTTCTAGTGCTGGTTGGATGAGCGTCGAGAAATCGAGTTGATTTGCTTCCAATGGCTCTGCTTCTTCATCTTGATCGTGCATGTACCGTGTCTGCAGTAAGGTACAAAGTTCGCATAGCTTTAAAAGCTGTGTTTCATGAATGATGCGTGGGCGTAAATGATCAAATAGTGGTTCGCAGACAGATTCGAGGAAATCATAGAGACCGTCTTCTCCTTCGAACCATTCCAGCCATAATCCGTACTCATCAGAGCAGACGCCTCTGGTATAGCCAATGCTACTACGTGCAAACGAGACTAACTCTTTCGACGTACTCGGCGCCATGGCGATATCTGCAATCTTCTTCCTTGCTAGGGGAATTACAAGCTTGCCGCGAGTCGCAGAGTAGCTCGTATAAAGCTCATTCATCAAGCTCTGATACTCTGCCTCCGCACCTGGTTCTGCACCAGCAGGCAGTACAGCCCGCTTGCGAATCTCTTGGGCAATTTCCTTCAATTCGGAAGCTCCCACGCGGAATTTAGCGTACAGCAAGGCAGACATTGTCGTATCATTCAGTTGGCGATCAGCAATTCGTCTGGAGACATCGGAGGCAATATCACGAAGTCCTCCTACAAAATTGACTCGAACGAGTGTTAACCCCCTCGTCATGAGCAACCGATAACGGGAGAGGTAGGTGGCTGATTCTTTGTGGTTTGGCTACACTAGTCAGTGACAAGTTTGGAAAAGGTGCTTCGATCTCCTTACGTGAGCAGCCATGTACTCCAAACATTCGTCCACCCGAGCAAGCATCTCAGAGAATTCTTTACTCCTAACAAAACTACCCGCACCAGGAGCATTCAGTCTTTTGGTCACCGGCTCTAGATAGTTGTAGTATTTCATGTTATGATTCAAATCGTCGGCAAGACCCTCTATGCGCTTCTGCTCCTTTAGAATACCTTCGCATTGCTTCTGAAACGTCGTCGTTTGAGCTTCCACGCCCTTGAACGACTTTGTTAGGGAATCCAAGAGACTAAGGGTCGAGGTTGTATCAGATAGGAGGCTGTCAAGATGGTTTTCTGAAATGGCTAGCTCTTTCTCATATGCCCTGTAAGAAGAAACTCAGCAGGTTCTTCATGAGAAATCCCTATCGACGTACGTATACTCCTCGTGGCTCGACTCCAGCAATTCCTGTTCAGACCCAAAATACCAATCCGCAGAGTCCAAGTCTGTCTGCAGCGTCACCTCTTCCTTCTTTGATTCCTTGACATCATTCCCATAGGAGGATGCATCTTGACCGAGGATAGCTTTGACCGCACAGTGGAAATCGGTATAGGATTGTGCCCTTCGCTTCAGCGTAGCCTGTGGAGGACCAGTGGACTCGTCAACGGTGTTGAGCGCAGAACCTTCTATGCGACCATCAGCCTGAATCTCTTCCTACACGAAACACTATCAGAACAGATATATGCAAGGCGTGCTGGAGAGCTTACATTAGCCGTCGGCCGTTCCAGAAGCGATTGTTTCCTGTTATGTTTTAACGCCCTTGGCTTATCTTGCTGAAACTGGGCCCCAGGATTGAAGGCGTAGTAGTAAGAGGCCTCATCATACATAATTGTTTGCGGAATTGTGGACGGGCGTAAGAGGGCGGAGGTGGGATCTTTGGGTGAGGATCGAAAAAACAAATGCGGCAAGTCGAGCGAGGCCCCTCGGGCACGAAAAAGCACAGATTTTAACTTTCAAGGAATATTTCAACTCAGCATCAATAATGATTTTACGGAAAGCTTGCTTGCGGCATGGTGAGTAACTACTGAAGGTCTACCTTCTGCCTTGCTCATATTGTCAGGTGGCCGAGTCCTCAAAGCACCTGCGAGAACATGGAGAAGAACCTTAGCCACGGAAGTTGACCTCAAGTCGATAGAAAGGTCAAGAGAGTCGATTGAGAGCTCCCTGGACAACGCCACACGAGAAACCAAGTCAATTGAAGTCGAGGCTCAGAAGAACGCCGTCCAGTACATCCCCCAAATCGATGCTCGAACTCAAACAACGCGAAATCTCATGAAAGACGGAACTGCTCAAAGATACGCAGCCAAGCAGAACCAGAGTACACACCCTCTTATTATCTACCAGGGAATCTCCAACTAACGATTCCTCTTCAGAAAATCGTACCCAACCCCTCGGTACAACACTAGGCCCTCACTACAAACCTCACGAACTCGTCACCCATCCCCCCAACCCCTCGGACATAACCCTCGAGCTGCTCCTAGCATCTCAAGCCCACCTCGGCCACAAGACTTCCCATTGGAACCCCGCAAACTCGCGCTATATTTTCGGCATCCGCCAAGGTATTCACATCATCTCCCTCGAAACAACAGCTGCCCACCTCCGACGCGCCTGCCGCATTGTCTCTGGCGTTACTGAGCGTGGTGGCCTGGTTCTTTTTGTGGGCACACGAACAGGGCAAGATAGATGTGTGGTAAAGGCGGCGGAGGTGGCAGGTGGATGCCACTTGTTCGAGCGCTGGACGCCCGGGAGTATCACCAACGGTTACCAAATCCTGCGGGCGTGTCGGACGAAGGCGGTAGACGAGCACGATCGGGAGATCCCAGGTTTGGAGCGCAACTTGGCAAACCGGCCGGTGTTGAAGCCGGATTTGGTGGTTTGTTTGAACCCGTTGGAGAATTGGGTGATGTTGCATGAGTGTGGACTGAATGGTATTCCTACGATTGGGGTCGTCGATACGGACGCCAACCCAACATGGGTTACATATCCAGTTCCTGCAAATGATGATAGTTTGAGATGTATACAGCTTATCGCAGGGGTGCTGGGGAATGCGGGAAGAGAGGGCCAGGAAAGGAGGAAGGAGTTGGCCAGGGAAGGGCACGTGACTTACACGGCCGTGGAATTCGAGGTAGACGAGCGCTCTGTTATGGTAGGGAAGGGGAATGCGGGTACACGCGATGTTCGAGATCCGGCTGATCGGAGTGGCCAGCGGGAAGCGGTAGTATGACGATACTATGGGTGTCCGAACTTAGGATCTGTCTAAATGTATGAATAATATGGCTGGGCCAAGGAAGCCAGCATCTACCCCATTGCTCTCATCGTCATCTCGACCCTGAATCAAGTCAGTCGCCGCACCTTTTGTGATGCAGAGAAAGGAAGACATCGAGCACTCACACAGCAAAAGTCCCAGCACTGACAGGCATAGCCCTTAACAACGTCGGCCCTATTCCCTTCCAGAATCCTCTCGCCCCCTCCGCCCTATACGTCTGCGCAAAACAATCCCGCATACTCTTATAACGTCTCTCGGCTCCAAAGCCATCACTCTGCATCTTACTCTTGACCACATCAAAGGGGTAACTCCCTAGCCACAAAGCCTCCCCTGCTAACCCGCCATACATCGCTACTTTCAGCTGCGAGATTTCATTTCGTTTGGTGTTATTCCGTTTCGCGTCCGCATTCATCATATACTCGAACGCTAGGAACCACACGCCGTATGCCTGCGCTTCTCGTAGTATGGTCACAGCTTCACCGCGGTAGACGCCGGCTAAAACGCCCTCGTGGGCAGACAGCTTGCGGACACAGTCAATCGGGCCGGAGTAAAGGCGTGAGGCTCCACTTGGTTGCGTTTGGAGCCGTATGCGAACATGCTCGATAGGGCCAGAAATTACGGAATTTGCGACTCCGGCGAAGGCCCCGGCAAGGTAGTATTGCGTGTAGGAGAGTTGAGACAGTTGGGATTTGGAAGAATTGGAAGATTCGAAGGCGCGACGAGCGTAGTTAAAGGCGCCAAATTGGATGGAGACCTTGTTGATTTGTGAGTTTGATCTCAATACGCAGAGTTGATACAAAACACAACGGTAACTACTGGGCCATTGAGGAGTAAAGAAAGCGGTACTCACACACGCACCAATACCAACTAATGGAGTTAATGTGCCCTGGAACACAACAACGTAAGCACAAATGTTTCGGGGCTCGATTTGGCTATCGAACCTTATAGAAAGCCAATGGCCCCTCTTTCTTGAAGATCTGAGTTGCTCCATCAAGAGCACTTGAGTACTTCGAACTCGTCTGGAGGCGGACCTTGACGATATCTGGCGCATGCCGATGAGGCACAACCCTCTATGGTCATGAATTGGAGCTGCTTACCAAACGGTTGACCTATTCACAGGGTAATTAGCAGAGATTCACCTACAACGCTTGCTGGCCTTCTTTTCGTTACAGCTTTAGAGCAGAGCAATTGCCTTTTCATGGTGTAAAATCGAGGAACTATAGTTGAGTCTTGCTAAAAACGGATGGCTAGACTGACCAAGCAGAACCTGAGCAATTCCTCCTGCCGCTCCAGCGAGTAGATCTTTAAGGGTTCGTTGCAAACCGTCTGTCTTTGGCTCCACAGCTGCCATGTTTCTTTAGTTTTTTGATTTGCTTTCACAGCCTGATCGAACTGCTATCGGCATCTCATATTTCACCCTACTTTGTGAGCCAGGAGAACTATCTTGTCCTTGTCAGACCGCTTCGATGGCGTGCTTCTGATAGCACATAATGTGATAGCCTTGAGCCTCAATACTCGGGCGCTAAGGTGCGGGAATCCGAGGTTATTAGCAACCCTAAATATGATGACGCTATTGATGCCCATAGCACGAGACCCTAGAAACAGCTTCCAATCATTGATAAGACAAGGCTTTGTGTCCGGCCACTACTCGCAATACGAGAACATGTACAGTATTCGACCCGCACCGCGAATACTGCGCGAGTTTTCCCGATTGTCGCAGAGAAGGGTTTTCTCCAAACCAGTCCAGCGAAGGCTGTTGCATGATCAGTGGAATACACACAAAAGCTTAGACACCTATCAAATATTACTACGATGCGTCCTCGGTCTCGGTGCTGGTGCTGCTATTTTCCACGGCTCGCGTCGGTTGAGCTTTCAGGAATTATATGCAGATGCCCCCCCGCCTCCGATTGAGATCACCCTAGAGAAGCCGAAAAAGACAAAGGGGCTGTCGAAAGAAGAGAATCGGGATGTGATCAGCTCGCAACATCTGCAAGTCAAAAAGAGCTGGGAAAACCCTGGTGTCTATGCTTGGGGCTCCAATAGTGGGAGGGTGGTTGCTCCTGATTCAGACGAGCAATTGATCAAAAGCCCGAGAAGAATATCGTACTTTGATGGCCAACTGTTACGGGATATCAAGTTTGATTGGAACTTTGGGGCTGCCGTAAATGAGAAAGGCGATTTACTGCAATGGGGAGTTGGATACTCAGACAATGCAAGGGCGCCGACACCTACGTTGACAGGGAAAAACTTGGCATCGATCGCAATATCGAGGGATAGAATTATAGCCCTCGGATCGAATGGCATGGTCTACTCTCTCCCAGTCTCACAAGAAGATCAAGCACGTGGTGCCAAACCTCAAGAAACCTCATGGATCCCGTTCTGGAATTTCAAATCAGACATCAGCTACCGGACCATTGAACCAAAGAACCTGTCCTGGCACGAAAAGGTCACCTCTATAAGTTCCGGTCTCGAACAGCTTCTCCTACTCACCTCCACCGGCCGCCTCTTTAGCGCTGCCTCAAGCAGCGAAGAGTTCCCCTCCCGCGGCGAAATGGGCGTGCCAGGCCTAACTTGGACCACACGCCCTCCAGGCCCCTACGACCAACCCCATGAGATAACCACCCTCCGCGGCTTCAGCATCAGCGCGATCGCAACAGGCGACTATCACTCCCTCGCCTTAGACGACGCCGGCCGCGCCTTCGCCTTTGGCGACAACACCTCCGGTCAGCTCGGCTTCGACCCGAGCGGCGAATCACCACATATCGACGCACCGTCCCTCCTCCCGATTTCCCGTCTCTACGCCTCCTCCGCCCTCAACCCGCGGGTGACCTCCGTCGCCGCAGGGGGCACAAACTCCTTCTTCACCGTTGACGCCACCCGCGTGTCCAAACCCGGCGAAGACCCAAACACACGAATGGGGCTGGGCAGAATCACAGCCGACACCTGGGCCTGCGGCCAAGGCATCCTCGGCACTTTGGGCACCGGCCGCTGGACCCACGTCCAAGGTACCCCCGTCAAAATAAAAGCCTTATCCGGCCTGTTCGAATACGACGAGGCTAAGAACAACGTGATCCCCATCCGCCTCAAACGACTCTCCGTGGGCAGCACCCATGCTTCCGCCACCATGGACAACGTCACGCACGTGCAAGCGGGCAGTTCCGGCATGGACAGCCGGAACGACACCAATTGGGGCGCGGACGTGGTGTGGTGGGGCGGGAACGAACATTTCCAGCTGGGCATGGGCAGGAGGAACAATCTGGCTGTGCCAGGGTATATAGCGCCGCTTGACGGTGGGGCGGAGAAGGTGAGGGCGGGGAGGAAGGAGGAGCATCGGTTTCAGATTACGCCGTTGCATAGGGTGATGGTTGGGGGAAGGACGGTGGCGGTGGAGCAGAGGGTGGAGTGTGGAAGGATGGTTAGTGCGGTGTATTCTGGTGTTTAGGGAAGGGCGGGGTGGAGTGTAGAGTGGCGTTTTGGTAAGCGGGCTGGACGGATTGGTAGAGGGGTTCAAGTAGTTGATGACAGTTTTTCTGTTGCGGATGCCTCTTACCTCTCTCCCTCCAGAGTCCGAATCTAAAGCGAGGAAGGGAATCCAAAGGGGAAACAAGAATACGATAGGGTTCTCGCACAAGATGAACACAGAAAACGTTGAGTAAAACGACAAAGAGTGTGGCAGGGGCACAGAGGAGGGCAGAGAGATGAGACCAGTATGAGACATGCAGTGGAGATGGGTCAAAGCGTTCCATTCATGCCATTCCTTTCCCACAAGCGCCCTTTGCTCCCACCCAAGTAGTCCCTATTCAAAACAGCTCAACATAGTTCCTAACAATTAAGGCTACTGGGCACCGGGTCTCCAGCATCCTTCAAACAACCGTCTCCACCCTCTCCCCTTCCGCTACAACTGGCACATTCAACCCCCGATCCGGACTCTGCAGCACGAGCTGCTCATGCTTCCTGGCCCTCAAGAAATCACTCACAGCCCTGATCAGTATGAACCACCCCACAATCATCAACGCGTACGCAATCCAATCACTATGCGCCACACTCGATATTCCACTCGACGTTGACGACGCGGCTTGGTTCGCAACGGCCGCCGCGGCAGCAGCACTTGCCGTATCAGCGACGGTGCTTGTGGTGAAATCGTGGGAATTTGGATCCCCGGCCGGCGGAGCGAATGCGGGATCACCGCCTGCAGGAGGGGTGGGCGTGGACTTCTTGCCCGAGCGCATAAGGAAACCGTATTGCACCAAGGTAATGCCAAGACCAGCACGGGAACCATTCTTGGCCGCGTGGGTGGTGTGAAGTAGGTAGGTCAAAAGGAAGCCGACGAATTGGAAGGACATGCTGATCATGCCGTTCCAGACGAAGGAGAAGAGGGAGCCGACAGGGAGGCCGTCGACGAAGACTTCGTCTGTTCCCGAGAGGTGGTTCGGGGCGAGGATTGTGGTTTCCCAGTAAGGGGGGGTTGCGTCTGCGGCGGCTGCTTCGTAAGACTAGATTTTGTTAATAGATGGAAATGGGGGTGAAAGTCTAGGGGCGACCTACAGGTGGCTGTTCTTCGAGCTTCTCACCGCGTTCAGGTTTAGCATTTAGGTTCGCAAAGACGCCGTCATTGGAAGGGGCGTTGTGTGTCGCGCCTGTGTACGGTCTAGCAGGGAACGCGAAATTGGCTAGGGGCTCAGCACCGGGAAACCGTGTGACCGTTCTTTGGACGTTGGGGCGGTCGACGTTTTGAACAGGTTGTTCGGATGGAGGGGGTTGACTTGTTGTGCTACGCATTAAGCGCTGACGATCGTCGCCTCCGTCGGCATCGCTGTCGGAGTCTGATCCATCGTCGAATGTATCTGCAAGGGTTCTTTCCGCGTCTGTGGACATTGGGTCTTCTGAGGATAGTAATCGCCGTGATGAAGGTGAGGAAGCGTGTGAGCGGAAGGATGGGGGTGGAGAGGATGGGGTAGGTTGGTGGTCTTGAGGACTTGAGGGCGTCATCGGGTTATCGTCATTGTCATTGTTGTCGTTTTCTGATATCTGTATGCATTCTAATGTCAGTAAACCAGAAAGGTACTCAAGAGTAGTTGAAAGAGATGAGGTGCGACGCTGGATGATACGTACCCTCTCGTAGCGCTGCGAGCTCATGATGAGCCTCGCGCTTGGTAATGGAGTCTAAGCAGGGATGACGTGGCAATGTGGATGGCTATAGAGAAGGAAATGCCTTTGTACTCGTGATTGTGATACCGTAACGTCTGCAGATGTAAGAGGGTGCTGATGATGGATGAGAAATACAGCGAACGTCAGAGGAGGTTCCGAGCGTTCGTCCTTGTTTCAAGTGGCGGATTTCTCCGTCTCCGCGCCACTCAAGAAGGGTTCTAAACTCTTGGCGTAGAAGCACGGGGAGAGACGGGGCCATTCACTCAATGAACCCTTCCATTCTATCTAACTACTTGACACTGACGTGAGTCACTTCAACTCCAAATATTGACCCAAGAGTCCCCAAATATGGCCAAATCGGTGAGCAGAATGTAGACAAAGGTGGTGCAGCTATATCAACTCAGCAATGTTAACCCATTCTGTCTTCCCAGATCATATACAAACACTACCAACGCATTCTTTCACAATGGCCCAAGGATCTCTTACGGCCCACAGTGTCCTTCCAGAAATCGATGCAGCACCGTATTGACACTCGCCTTACACCCTCTGCCACACCGCCACAAAGCAGCGCGCTATCCAACGAAGCGCAAGCGAGCCTGCCGACGCCAATGCCGTTTGAAGAGAAGGCCGAGTTGGAACAGGTCAATGTGCTTTACTCGTTTTTGGAGAATAGATATACGAAGAAGGTGAGCCTTGTTCTCTCCCTTTGGTTGAGTCCATGACGGTGGAGGGTACTTGGGGATATGAAGGCTGACTGTGATCGATAGTATCCGCTGTCCGACAAGATGATGAAGCCTGCATCGAACCCGAAATACTATGAAGAGCTGGTCAAGGAATTGGAGGCAGCGCCGAATCGGTCGTGGTTCCAGGCGGTTCTGAATAGGTGGAAGGGCATATTACGATTCTCCTAAAGGGGGAATTGGGCTATCTATGTTTGGGGTCTGGTTGGCACGGAGAGTCTGGGTGGGATTGCATTGAAACTAGGTTGTCTTCAGGTCACATCTGGCGCTATACCCCTTACTGCCTTCAGACAGGTGTTCGAAATGGAATCTCGTCCTTTCTACTGTGTTTGGAGGCCCGTGGTATTCGTTCATTAAGCCTGCCGGCAACGGTCTCTCCTCAAACTGTGACCTGTCTTAGATTGCCTGCTAAGTGTAATGCCCCTTGCCAGCGTCCGACGAGGATTGTCATCATCTCATCCGTCATGCACCGGAGAGCTCTAGAGAGCTTGCCCATGTAACAACAAGTAATTGTCAATGCTGCATGTGAATCCCGACATGGGTATGTTCCTTGCGCACGCATGTCTCACCTTTGCATCTACAGCACCGTCGCATCCCAAAATTGCATGTGCGCGGTCCAATGTCGTTTTTTGAGGATTGTCGACTTCAGGTACTCGCCATTCATGCTCCGCAGCGGATAACCATCCCATGGGTCGACCTTGCATGATGATGAGGGGAGCCTCGTGTCAACAGGGCGGACATGGCTCCGGTTGCAGAGCCTCTCAATCCATTCGAGTTTCCCCAAGTCAATGCAGGGAGATATTGACGGTGGGGATAGCGCTCCGTCGCTCATGGGGTTGTCAGGTGACAATGGAAGATGATGACCAAGTTGTCATGGGGAAGGAAGGTAGCAATGCAGAGGTCAGCACTCAGAAGGGCCATCTAGTGATCGAGCGATGGACGAGGACAGGACATCAAAGGGAGCACCAGGAGTGGTGGAGTTGATGGGAGCACCAGAGGGCAGTGCATAGATTAGTCATCAGTAGATCTATTTACCTCACATTACCTTAGTCCTCTGCCTACCGTAGGTACGGTAATAGCCTTAATCCGTACAGATTACACCAACCCACTTTATACCGTGTATAGTTGTATACCTTAGTACCCACTCACCAACTGAAGGCGGGAAGTTAGTCAGCGAGATCTGAAGGATAAGCCGGCGATGATTGGACCGATGGAGGCCGAACGGGCGCTAGAGAGAAGGAAAGTGTCGTCGATCGAAGGAACAGCGGAACGTCGAACATCAGACGTTGAACAGCACACATCGTGAATTGGCCCACCATCTGGAATTTCTGGAGGCTCACTATCCTTTTCTACCTGACCTACCAAGACCATCACACACCTGAAACCCAATTAACCCCCAATACCCTTTTATCCCCAGAGAGCGCCTACAACAGAGCATCCGGCATCGAGATCTCACAGCATGTCGTGCCTCAGTTCCACAAACGCCCTCTGCCCTCGTGCTCGCCTTTCCTTTTCCCTTTCCCTTTCCCGTCTTATATTGCATCCTCCTTCACACCTCTGTACCCACACGGTCCCACTTCCGCATTTCCCGTATATGCACACCGTGTCACCTTCTGGTCGCCAATATATCATCCTTGGAAACCCACCTATCTCAATATGAACGACTCCAATCGCGATTGAATGACTGCCTGGCTGGCCCTCGGCATGTGCCTCAATTTTTGCACCATCGGGCGATGACCCCTCTGTGTGGTGGCAGCTGATCCTGTGGACTGGTAGACCCATACCCTGGAGACTCCGGAAAGGTTATCGATCATCGTAAAATAATAACCCCTGGCGTGACCGCGTGAAAGGCCTGAAAGGCCTGAAAGGCCTGAAATGCTTCATCATCCGGGTCATTCTTCCTACTCCGGGCCTGCGTCCCGGAAGAGACCTGCTCACTGCTCGATCCCCTCCGATTCACACCAGGCCAAACGTTCAAGAACCCGCCTCGCCCCCTCACAGCTGACCACTTCCGTTTCGCTGATGAGCAGAACCGCTGCACATGCACAGGCGGACAAGTGGTATGATGATAGCAACTACGATCCGTCTGCCCTTCAAAATGTTTCCTATCAAGACAGTGAGCTTCGCTTCCTGTCCCTCTACCCTTGCATCTCGCTAACGATTAACAGACGATCCCCCATTCTACCTCGAGGAACCATCTTCGGATCGAGGCAGCATTCTTGCAGTACGGTGTGACGGGTCGGTTCCATCGCCCCCCCCCGATTTTGATCCTACCGCCCTAACAAGATCTTTACTGGCACGGATGGAATCTCGTGCAAGCAGCAACAGCGAAGACTTCCGGGATGTCATTGATGATTTGACCATAAAGAACAAGAAACTCCGAAAGAAGCTGAAGAAATACGAAAACTTGCACTGTTCACATCTGCAGGAGGAGAAGTTGTTCGAAGTGAGGATACATGGTTTGGCCGCTCACAAAAGGCGAGAGCTAGAAAAGACGTTGCGTACCTTTGCCTTGAGCATCGACAACGCATGCCCTGAAGAACCCGCAATCCAGACATTCAATTCTTCACAACTTCACCCTCTTATGGCGGGCAGGCCTTGGAAGACCTTAGATAATCCATCGTCACCCTCGACATCTATTTCCAGACCGGTGGATTCGGCATACGCGTCCATGTCGGGACAGACTGGTGGATCTCAGTCTCATTTGCAGGCGCAGACAAAGCTCAAACCCGTGCAAGGTTCTCACGAGGTCCAGTCGAGCTTCCAGCATGTCGAGTCGTACTTACACGACATCCCTGATAGTTTGATGTTGCAGCATTCCTTGCCCATGTCAGACCTATCGAAAAGTAAAGTCGTGGTCAGGAGACTCGAGCAAATCTTTACTGGAAGAGGCGTCTCGCGAAGGCGCAGACAGTGCGACCAACAACAAGAAGTATCCCAATCGGCCGCTAAAGCCGATCGTAGCAATAGTCAGTCGTACGGACAGAGGATAACACAAGAAGGCACAAGAGAAGCTCACATTCTCCCCGTTAGTAGTGAGTTACTTGCGGACAGCATAGAAGATGTCAACCCGAGTGGTGGTCCATCGCGAGAAAACAGCCCGAGATTAGGAGAGGCGCCTGTATGCGGACCAAGGAGCCCCGAACAACGGCCGACACGCCCTCTCGATCTCGATATTCATCGCGCTCAGGTGCCGTCAGACAACATTGAGTACATACGGCGTCTAGGTCTTGCGTCCCTGGCAGATGGCACCAATACCGCATCTACCACCGATGACGGCTGGGTATATCTCAATCTCCTCACCAGTATGGCACAACTCCATACTTTGAACGTCACACCCGAATTCATTAGGAAAGCCCTGGCCGATGTAAGCGCCAAATTCGAACTATCGTCGGATGGTACTAAAGTCAGATGGTTTGGTGGGAGTGAAGGGACTGGGATGGGTTTTGATGGTGATGAGAGTGAGGATCACACAAGTCGGAAGTCGACTGTGCCTAGCTTTTCCACTAGTAAACGAAGTTCAACAGAGGAGGAAATTCGGAGAGGAGGACTTGGCGAACGTCAAAAGCGCAATCCTGGTCTTCTTCTTCATGATGTTGAGTTGCCTACGGCTCCTGAAATAGGTGCGAAGCGAAGGCCAGTGACCGTTGGGGTTTCCAAGACCTCCGATGATTTCCATTACGAGCCATTGTTCTATCATACCGCGCGATCATGCGATAACGACTCTGATCTTGCGTCAGCCTCAATAACGACAGCGGATTCGATTGGCTTTGCCACTCCCAAGCACAATACAACCCGTGAAAGACAGTCAAGACTTCGAGGATCATCGAACTCTAATGGCCCTATAATCTTCTACAACAAGGCCAAATTCTGCACTGATCTGAGCGGTGACCTCAAAGGTGCAGGGACTGATACTACTTACACTCGCTATACCAAGCAGCCTGATGCTCATCTATCAACTCGAGACGATAGCGAGGATTCGGACAAGGAAATGGAAATGGATGATAAGCCAGCCAACCACCGTATCATTGATATGGAGATTGATAGTGTCGATATCAAGTCAAATGGGTCTGCAACAGACCTTGAAGGATTGATGTCCTGTGTTTCCGAATGTGCTAGTGAACCAGAATCGCCCAGGTCCTTGGACGCCTCCGGTCTTGGCGGTATATTACCCCAAGACAACTTTGTGATTAGGGTTCAGGTACAGCACGGCCCAAAGCCGAGGCCGTCTCCGAGCAAAGCATGCACCACTTTCCGAGGCCAAGCAACTCGAATGTTGCACAGCAAACCGCAAAGCTCGATCGACGGCTTCTTGCAGAACCGCTCAGCCGATGCAGTGAAGCACAATGAAGTAAGGAACGAAGTCATCTCTACCGTGAGGACCATTATGGCTCCTTCGAAGCTCCCTCCACCATCACTGGTCTATCTCCCGTTTTCTTCCTCCGGGTCGTCCGAGGACGGTGGTGACGATGTACCATCCCCTGGACCGACTTCTCGCGAACTTCTACATTCCCCCATTGACAATGTTGGCTATTCGAGGGATTTGTTCATGGGATCATCGTCGAGAGAGAGAGTCAAGGAGAGCTCCTATGCCTCATCCGCTTGCGAATCTGACGATTCTTCTATTGATATGTTGGCGCACGCTCGGGTATTGGACCCTGATACCATCCTTGCCAGGGAAAGAGAGTTTGACAGCAGTTCCAGTCCGCGGCTGGCAGAGCTACACTCGATTCCTTCGGCTACCGTAGGCGATGGAGACGGGACTGGATTTGGAGGAGGAAGCGGTTCTTACATTGATGATGGCAATGAGGTGGACAGTATGAGCGTGGACGGAGACAACAGGAGTGATGTGAGTGGATATCGTTGAATCTATACCTTAGTACAGAGTACTTGCCTTTGGCTTGTGAGAGATACCCTTTGTACTAGCGCCGTCCTACAATAAACATGTATAGATAGAAGATGTTACAATAGCTCTGAATTAAGTCATGATAGATGGGTCGATCTGATCACTATCTCGAAGTGTATGTAGGCAGCATTGAACCCTCCCCTCGTCCCCTTCATGGCTCTAATCTTCGATTTCTGCATCATGACTCTCCTCGTCTGTCTGAACCAATCCCGATGATTAGGGCCTGGACCCCTATCGATAGCAGTCTTGGCATTTATTGGGTTGGAAACTCAAAGTGAAGCAAACAGAGTTTCTCAAGAGATCTTCTCTGGTTGGCTGTTTGTTGTGTCTGACCGGCGTAATAGTCGTGGAAGAGCAGTCCATGAGTGGTGAGACAGAGTGCATCCCATTCTTGAGGAAGCAGATGCCAACGTCAAGCAGGTCGAGTGAGCGCTTTCGCTGCGCGCAAGGTCATTCAGTCCTCGTCCGTCGATGAGCTTCCGCGGCCTGCAGCAAACCCCACATCGAATGCTACAGAAGAGAATCTTGAAAGTGATGATGATGCCCAAAAAGGAATAAAGCGGATGAGAGGAGAGCAAGCCAGCCCGGGCAAGGCCAGACTGGTGCGCTCGAAGACCTGCCAAGAAAAGCCCCCACAAACTCGAACATTGTCGCCTACATTATCTCCTGTATCGTTTAGAGGCTCGGAGTCTGAAGAGAGACGCGTTGGCGAGGATGAAGAATTTTGGAGTCATCATAGCAGGGAGTACAATGATGGGCAGTGGGTAGAAAGGGCCACCGATCACGAAATTCGCTGAGAAGTCTACACGTAGGAATGGTTCAGAAGTTGCATCTCGCACAGTTGTACCGCCCAGCAAACTCTCCAATTTTGATCCTCGAGGAAGAAGCGTATTACACGAGACGGAGACTGAATGGGCTGTACGGCTAAGCAATGGCGACATAAGGGGAAATTCCGACCCAACATTTCCTGGGCAAACCGAACCCCTTGTCGAGAATCTCGCAATCCTTGGTCAGTACGATCTATGGGTCAGGAAAGGGGCGATCAGTATCTCTGGGGCAGTTCTACATGCAAGCTCAGAGATCCATCGAGTCTACGCTCCATCAACGCATGCGATCCCCTCGATTCGACCGATACGGAACCCTTATGGCCCTGAGTACCAGCCTGTTGAAGTAACGATCAGGTCGTGCAGCAGTCGCATTCGCATGCTTGAAGCCATATCACCAAATTTCAGACGTATCTGGAAAGCCACTCCAAGGCTGGGCGTTGCAAGTTTGCCATCAAGAAAGAGCCGCCGGTCCTTCCAGAATGTACATCTGACCCTTTCATGAAACGGCAAATCTGTACTGAATATGGACAGATTCGATCTGTAGCTGATGACTTGTATCAGCGGCCTTTGGGGCTCTTATGTCCACATGCTGATTGGGATGTGATGCTTCGCGATTTGCCTAGCATGGCTAAAGACCGTTTGGGCATCATGGTCTGCGGCCCTAAGGGATCTGGGAAGTCGACAATGTGTCGCTTGTTGGCCAACAGAATTCTTACCGCACCTGCAGGTCAGACAAGCAAGATGGACCCAACGAAATCATTTGTCGCCTTTCTTGACCTCGATCCCGGACAGCCAGAGTTTTCGGCACCAGGCCAAATATCCTTAGTAGAGATGTACTCGTGCAACCTTGGCGTCCCCTACACGCACCCTGTGCCGATATGTCCCAAGGGTGGTCGAGTCCTTCGAGCTCACCATATTGGCTCTTCGTCTCCCAGAGATGACCCAAAGCATTATCTGGCCTGTGTTTTTGATTTGCTGAGCTCCTACCAAAATTTACTCACAGTGCACCCAAGATGCCCGCTACTTATAAATTCTTCCGGATGGATTCAAGGTAGCGGATTGGACATTTTGGTGCATCTCATACAACATGTACTGGTCACTGATGTGGTCTCTATATACGATGACACATGGAATCTCGAAGGCAATCGAGATTTTGCAAATGCGACAATGGATGCTTGTAATACCAGTCAAAAAAGGCCCTGTCGAATAAAATCGCTAGGTTGGAACGGCGGCGTTTCGAGGACTGCATCCCAGCTCCGAATGATGCAAACCTTCTCATATTTCCATCTCGACAGCTCTGAAGCTGGCCAACTTCGATGGAATGCTTCGCCAGCGACCGATATGGTACCCATGTTTGTGCCGTTCGCTGGCCCACAGCAAGCCATATTCGCGAGTATGATCCTCGGTGACGAGCAAGCCCCCGAGCTGCTTGATTGTGTTCTTAACGGAAGCTTGGTCGGCTTGGTGGTCATCGAGGATGAATCGGCAATTCCTGATGCTGGACAGTCCCTAAATACATCAGCAAGAAATTCAAATGAGCATTCCCCATGCACGCTTGATGAGGCGGACGCAGAGATTCACGAAGCTGGTGGTCCAAGTCGCCGTTCCTCAAGCGAAGACTCGGTCAAAAACAATGCCTCTTGTGCTCAAAATAAGAATCCTCGGAAGAACGACGCTGCGATGCCCGGCAATTCCAATTCAACGGACCACCTTGAGCATCCTTCGATACACCGAACATCAAAGGGGATACCATACCTCCCTGCCACCAGCGGCATAACTCTCCCTCTAAACCCATCTCACAGCTACTGCCTAGGTCAAGCATTAATACAGTCCATTGACTACGAAACCAAGTCCTTCCACCTCATCACACCTGTTCCATCTTCTACACTTCAAACCCTTCACCGCGAGCAGCGCAAGATCCTTCTTGTGCGCGGCAAGTTAGAAACACCAACATGGGCATACAGAGAAGGACTCGAATATGAAAAGTCCAGACAAAGGCGCCGGGAGAAGCACTTCCGAGTCGACGCGTCGCGACCCGATGAGGTTGTGGAAGCCTGCTTAGCTAGACAGCCATGGGCAAGCATCAATCGAGGAAAGAGGAAAGGTAGCGCAAAGGCCAGGAGAGTGAGGAGGGATATCAAATACAAAAGCCAAGCCAGTAGGGACATGAACTAATGACTCCAATACAAGTAATGCCCCACTCACTCATTCCTGTCCGCAATGCAAGATATGATATGAATGCTACGTAATGTGTGAGGGGATCTGGCCGACTTGAAATTTGGAAGACTCTTCTACCTGCTCTTAGGGATGCACCTTCACTTAACGATTAAGCTCACCTTCTTGTACCTGTACTTAAAGGCATAGCTTCAGCGACTCTAGTCTATTCGAGTCTGGACTATGGACCTCAAGCGCATTTGTAGACGAGCGCTGGGATTTACTTTTGGCCAGATTTGCTCCACTCATTATCCCATTGACTACCTAACCTAATGGATGTCTTGGTTATAAAAGCCCACGTTCTTTACTTCGTCTCTCATTTTCCTCTCCTCCTGTCTTTTCTTCTTGTTGCAATCATCTAATAGAGACATCGCTCTTTTTTCAAGACCACTGTCCATATAATCATAGCTTTCCGAGACCTATATACCATCCACCATCTTCCCACCACCAACATGACTTCCCCGTCAACAATCCAATCCAAATTTCTCTCCAAAGGCAATGAACTTGGCGTGGTGGCCGTCGGCTTTTCAGGCGGCCAGGTACCTCTTTCCCCTTGCCCTTCACTTCCCAAAGCGCCTCCGACCACCACACTAACATCCGTGCTCGCAGTGCAAACCCGGCGTCGATGCCGCTCCCTCCGCCCTCATCTCCGCCGGCCTGCTCACTCAACTTAAAGACGACCTAGGCTACATCCTCCACCACGACAAAACCGTGCACACCTACTCTTCTTTGATCCCCGCCGAGGATCCCGCGGTGCGGGGCATGAAAAACCCTCTCGCCGTATCCGCAGTCACACGCCAGCTCTCCGATCAGGTCTACTCCCATGCTTCAGAGGGTAGGCTGGTGCTTACTCTTGGAGGAGACCATAGCATCGCCATTGGCACTGTGAGTGGGACGGCCAAGGCTGTGAAAGAGAGGCTGGGGAAGGAGATTGGGCTGATCTGGGTGGACGCCCACGCGGACATCAACACCCCCGAGAGTAGCGATAGCGGGAATGTGCATGGGATGCCTGTTGCATTTCTGGCGGGATTGGCGAGGGAGGAGAGGGTGGACGTGTTTGGGTGGCTGAACGAGGGGACGGAGGGTGCGGGGAAGGGGAGGGTGAACGTGAAAAACATCGTGTATATCGGTTTGAGGGATGTGGATAAGGGGGAGAAAGAAATCTTGAGGAGAGAGGGCATCAAGGCATTTAGTATGCATGATATTGATAAGTGCGTCCCTCTTCCCTTTTCCGTCCGCTGGGGCTCCATATCTTGGCTTTTGTCCCAAGATCTCCCTTTCAAACGTTTCCACAACTCATCCCTAACGAGCCGTCTTTGTTCATGGACAGATACGGCATAGGCCACATCATGCATCTTGCCCTCTCCTACATCGGTCCTACAACGCCCATCCACCTTTCCTTTGACGTCGACGCCTTGGACCCGCACTGGGCCCCCAGCACCGGCACCCCCGTCCGCGGCGGGCTCACGTTGAGAGAGGGGGATTACATTGCCGAATGCGTGCACGAGACAGGGAGCCTGGTCGCAATGGATCTGGTGGAAGTGAACCCGGCATTGGAGGCGGTGGGGGCGCAGGAGACCATTCGGGCTGGGTGCTCATTGGTCAGGTGCGCATTAGGAGATACGCTGTTGTGAGGTTTGGGGGTTCCGACTCGGGAGATGGAAGCGTGCTGTGAGTGGTAGTGGAAGACTGACGAGGCATTGAAACGAACGAAGAGGCAATTAAGGTGACAGATGACTCTGAGGATGATGAAAAGTTCTTCTCGACCCGTTTGCATAGAGGACTCAATAGAGCTGGAACTCACACTATCAGAACAGAGCACCCTCTATCTTCGCTTTTCTCAATTTTCACCATCGATCGGCAGCACCTTCCCCTCCAACCCAGCAGAGGTCCCCGCTCCCGCCAAGTCCCTGCCAAGTCGACAATGACGCATGGAGGGGTAGCCAAAGTTACCTGATCCTTACCATGATCCCTCGATGCAACATCGAAACCAAATCTTTGCTTCTTTCCTATACCTTTCAGACCTCACATCCTACACACACACAACCTTCAACCCTTCAGAACAAGTATATTCAAAAAAAACATGTCCGGCCAGCAACAACAAGCTCCCCAGCAGGGTCAGGAGGATTACCTTGATAAGGGTAAGTTCACTTCCCTTACACCATTCGCCTTCTATGCATCCCTCCCTACACCCTGACCCACCTCGCTGGACATCCACCCACCCTATTTGCCCCCACCATCCCATCTGTTCCCTCTCCTCTGTCCACTCCTTTCCCCTCTTGCTCTGCCCCAAGACCCCCAAGTCGCATCATTTCCCCTATCCATCCCACTCCTCCACATCCCAAGTGCTCTTCACACAGCCGCATCACCTCCACCTCAACTCTTTCAACCGTTCATGACCAAAGGACTTACACCGATCTGAGCAGGTCTCGACGCAGCGGAGAAGAAATTCGGCCAAGGCAAAATCAACCCGGAGAAGCAGCGCGGGATGAACGAGAAGGTGACCGATCAGGCCCGGGGTATGTTTGAGAAGGCAACTGGGTATGTGGAACCCCCTTCCCCATCCTCTCTCCCTCCCCTCCTCCTCCCAGCTCTCTCATGTCTGTCTGCCGGGTGATTTCGCTCACGTGTGTTGGGATGTAGCAAAAAGGTGCCTGAAAAGTTCTCCAACTAGGCCTCTGGTCTATGGAGGACTCTGGTGCCAAGGCCAGGAAGGAGGGTTTGCTGCTCGGCTTCTCTTTCGGGCGGTTTAGTGTTATATCGGTGGTGATGCCGGCGAGACGTTCCTTGAACATGGGCTTAGGAGGCTAGAGGGTTCGGTAGACGGATAAATCAAGCAGCGTTCGACGTACGACTGCTTTTTGCGACACCCACAATCCCTCCCCATAATCATCTATATACGATGTACCCAAGAACCCCTTTCCACCCCATCACAGCATTTGCTTGACATCATCGGCCACCCCAAAGTCCCCACCCGTCTTCCCCTTCAGCTCCTCAACCGGAACCCCCTCCGCCAACTCCACCAGCGTCAAGCCCCTTACAGGATCAACATCAAACACGCAAAGTTCCGTAATGATCCGACTAACACACTTCCTCCCGGTCAACGGGAAAATGCAGTTTGCCACAATCTTCGGATTGCCATTCTTGTCCGTGTGCTCCATCGTCACCACAACTTTCGTTTCCTGAGGGTTGGAGACGAGGTCCATAGCACCGCCAAACCCCTTGATCTTCCCGGGCAACATCCAATTCGCCAGATCGCCATGCGTGGAAACCTGCATAGCACCCAAAATCGTCAGGTCAATTCGTCCCGAGCGTATCATGCCAAACGACTCGTCCGAGCCGAATACGCTCGCTCCAGGCAGCAGAGTAACAGTCTCCTTGCCCGCGTTGATGAGGTCCGGGTCTTCCTCTCCTTCCCGCGGATAGGGGCCTAGGCCGAGAATGCCGTTCTCCGATTGCAGTGTGACCGAGACAGAGGGGTCGACGAACGAAGGGGCGAGCATGGGCATACCGATACCGAGGTTGGCGTACATGCCGTTTTTGAATTCTTTCGCGGCGCGGCGGACGATCCGCGTGCGTTTGGCTTGGGTCTCACCCTTGCCCAGCGCAGACTGGGCAGGGCTGGTGCCGGGGGAGGGGGTGAGGGTCGTTTTTTCGATTTTCTTGGGTGAAGTGCTTTGGATCACTTTCTTGACATAAATACCTGGGAGGTGAACGGCTTCTGGAGGGATGTTGCCCGGGGGAACGATGTGTTCGGCCTCGACGATTGTTTCGCGAGCGTTGCGGCCCATAGCGCCATTGAAATTCTGGGCTGCAAAGCGAAATTGACAATTCCCCAATCGATCGGCTTTGTAGGCTTTGACAAAGGCGTAGTCGGCGCGGATGGCTTCCTCCATGATGTAGGACTTTCCGTGGAAGACTTTGACGTCTTTAGGTTGGGTGTAGGATTTCACAGTGCCGTCAACGTTATGGCGCAGAGGGAGCTCGCCGGTTTGGACAACGGTGCCGAATGCAGCAGGAGTGTAGAAGGCGGGAATGCCGGCGCCGCCTGCTCGACAGCGTTCGGCTAGGGTCCCTTGCGGGGTGAGCTCAAGGTCGATTTCGCCGTTCATGTACATTTTCTCAAACGTCTTATTTTCGCCCACGTAGCTGGCTATCATCTTTGAGATTTGCTTTGATTCGAGGAGGAGGCCAAGGCCGGAGCCCGGTATACCGGCGTTGTTGCTCACCGCTGTTAAGCCTTTGATGCGAGGGGATGCGCGGACGGTGTTTATGAGAGTGTCTGGGACGCCGCAGAGGCCAAACCCGCCGGCTAGGAGTATAGTGTTGGGCTTCATATCTTCTAGTGCCGCGGAAGCAGAGGGAAGGACTTTGTTGATCTCATTGCGAGCTTGGGGGGTCGAGAATTTTCGGCAGAAAAGTACAGAGGCCTGGAATTTCTGATTGGCACATTGTGTATGGGGAGAATGGGAAGTACTAACGTTACTAGATCGTACTGCTCGAAAATAGAGATCGCTGAAGACGGTCATGATGTAAAATTGGGTTGGGTCAATGCCCAAGTAGTTGCTTCATGGACCTTGGGAAAGGGATGCTGGCCGTAGCTGTGTATACAGCCGCTGCCTCTGCGGACAGGAGTCAAAGTCAATGGCACCAATTGCTTCTGGAAGGGCAATCGAATGAGGGTAAGGCAAGTGCAAAGACATGCTGGCAGCTGGTAGCCCGTCAGACTGGGAATGTGGTTAAACGTCTGTCTCCGCATCGGATGGAGGAACGGCAATCGATGCAATTAGCCTTGCCCTCATTTTAGGGTTGTGCAACGTCAACATCTCCTCGAGCTTCTACCGTTCGCTTTGCACGAATAAGACGTACCAACAAGGCATAAGACCACAGCAGCTCTGTAGCAATCTCCGATATCAACATATATAGCGAACTTCAGAGCATTTTTCAGGTCATTCCACCTGACTTGGTGCAGCCGCGCTGTTATATTGCAATCCCGTTTGCGCATGTATTGAATTATAACACGAAATATTCGATCCTCTTGGTAAAAGCCATTGTGCACCGCAGCATGTCCCCAAGGGAAAAAAAAAAAAGTTCTGATCAGTCTTTGCAGTGTTCGCGCACTCATTTCATCGGTGATGTCTTGTTCGAACAACCATCTGCCTTCTTTACTACAACGTCTTTATTTACGACATTTACCAGCTCTGCCTTTTTATTGCCGCTATCACAATGCCTGGCCAAAGAAGCATCTTTCAGGTGTGACTCTGTGCGAGTGCAGGAGGACAGCTGTGGGGTCTTCAGTCCCTCCTCAAGAACCCACCAGGTCCCGAGTTACTCTTTATGGGAATGGCATGCTTCCAGCCTTTGACGGTAAGTTGAATGACCCCTGTTGCTTTCGTATGACCATACTGAAAGTTCCTTGTAGCACCGGCATCCTATCCTGTGGCCCAACAGCCAAAGTAGATGCTGGGTAGCGTCCGAAACCTTGACATGAGCGTTGACTGTCCAATGTCCTCATAGCGATTAGAGTTCCTTGGATCATGAGTGGAAACATAAACAGCAAGAATTGTTATGACTGGTATCTAGGAATTTAGGTACGAATAAATGGCTATTGGAACAATTCTAGGCAAAGATTGTGTAGATTGATCTCCTTAAGTGTCTGTACTAGTCTTCTGCTGAATGCCCAAGCTCGGAAACGGCCCTTTCGAGTTGTCATATGCTTGATAATCTCCGTACGAAAACACGTATTCGATTGCCTCAGTTACTCAGACTCTATATACTAACACCCTTCGGGGTTAGCCGCTGCTGACTACGTACGTAATAGTTATAGAATCTGAGCTCAAGAACGTATAATTTTCTTAGGTATAGCTTAATCCTTTCCTTATTTTTGTATTTTAATTTTTATTATACAATATTTATATATCTTTTATATAAAGATTATTCTCTTTTTCGAGCGTATTTAAATAGCGTTTTAATTAACTAATTTTATTAAGCTAAAAAAAAGTTATCTTAATATAAAAGAAAAATTAAAATTTTATACCTAGGAGCCTAGGCTCTCCCTTTTTTATTTTTTTATTTTTCCTTTAATATCTCTATATTTATTATATAATATTTATATACTTTTTATATAAAGATTATTTTCCTTCTTAAGCGTATTCAAACAAGGTCTTAATTAACTGATTTTATTAAGCCAAAAAAAAGTTATTTAGGTATAAAAGAAAAATTAAAATTTTATATTTAAGGTAATCCCCTTTACAAATTCTTATTTTTATTTCAAAATTTCAATATTAAATATATATTATTATATATCTTTCTCTATCGGAAAGTCTTCTATATTAAAGTAAATATCAAAAAATATAACAGAGCTTTTTAATATTCTTATTATTATTAAAGAAAGGTTAAATTTTGGACTTTATTAATAAATAAAAATTTAAAATTATTCTAATTTTTTTTAATAAAAATTTCGAGATTCTAAGCTTATTAAATAAAAGTATATATCTTATTATATAAATTGGATTATTATTATACTAAAATAATATAATATTGTTGTTGTTATAACCTTATAAAGGGTAAATTTTGGAGTTGAAAAAGTTAAGTAGGAGAATTTAAGGGTTTATTACTAAAATTAAGTTATATTTAAGAAAATTATATATTCTTGATCTTAGATTCTATAACTATTGCGTACGTAGTTAGCAGCGGCTAACCCCGAAGGGTGTTAGTATATAGAGTCTGAGTAACTGAGGCAAGTATTCGATTGACGCGGCCTTCTTTCGACCAGGAAGAGGAAGTGTAAAATGCGGTCGCAAAGAAAATCAGTATCACAAATAATGTTTATGGATTTTGGTTATAAATTATGAGTCCTGCTCCCTTGCGTAACGAATTAGTTGCCCGAGTGCAGTTTTTGGATGCACTGATACTGGGAAACTCTTCCTACTGAACAAGAAAACAAAAGCTCTGAATCGAGGCCTCCAGCTGCTCAGATCCGCAATAGAAACGAGACGTACCACGAATAAGCATGTAGAATGCCTCTAGCAAGAGCCTTGTGCATCCGTGAATCATTTCCTCGAAAAAGCAGCATTACTGTAGCATAAAAGGGTATCCAAGGGCACTCTCCAGCCCTCTGCAAAAGCCCAAAGACATCTCGTCATGCTTTTCCCGGGAATGCCTCATCCTCTACGCCTCCAAAAACCTGACCTTCCGCCCCTCACCATTCTTCATCCCAACTCCTTCACCACCTGATCCCAATCCTTCTAAACCACCAGGATCCCTCCTCCTCCGTCTCTCGCCCCTCCTAGCCCTCGCTTCCCTGCCCTCCCTCTCTTTCCACTCTTTGACCTGCCGTCTTCGCCTGTCAGCCCGGGCGCTGGCCATGGCAGGTGTGGGAATGAAGCCGACACCATTGATACCATAGCCGTCGTCTGCAGGGTCGGCAGGGTCAGGGTCGTGGCCTGTGATTTCTGTATCCGTCCACCAGAGCGCTGGGGAGGGTGGGGGTGATCTGAGTTTCGAGGCTGAGGGGGAGGGAGTGGGACTCGAAGTCGCATGGATTTGGGGTGTTTCGGGGATCTCGATGGATGGTTTTGACGGCGCGGGTTGATCGAATGCTGGGACTGCGGATGCAGGCTGCCCATGGGCACTTGGAGGTGGTGTCGATGGAGCAACACGATTCCGATTTGGGAGGAAGAGGTTGGGTTCAAATTTAGCGTCGTGCAGGGAGTACTCTGGCTGATCCATTTGATTGTGTAATGATTTGCCGAAGTCCAGCTTAGGTATTTTATTTTGCTTGCGCTCTTCCAAGTCGAGATTCTGGAAGTGACCCGTTACGACTGTGCGTGGGCTAGCGTGTGCGATGATGTCGTTTTCGACTAAAGAGTGAATGGGTAGATTGGTGGTTTTCAATTTGGTGGGTGAGGGCGCTGCGGTTGAAGTGAAGTCCTGACTAGCTCTTTTTCGTTTTGGTGAGACGTAGGCACTGTGGGGAGGGGTTGGCGTCTGCATTTTGTACGGAGAGGATTCGGTGAACTCAGCGATGGTGAGAGCTGTGGATTGTTCCAATGACCTGGAGCTTCATAGTGGTACTTTCTTTTGATTGCTTCTCGTCTGTATGACAAGTGTCATCATTGCGTGGTTGTGTGAGTGAAGCTGTGCCTTGGAAGTGCGATTTGTATGGTGTGGGAGTCAATTGTTCAGCACTGTTGCGACCCCGCTGCCGCTGTCTCTTGCCACGCTTTCTTCGCCCGAGGGGGCCACGACATATCAAACACGATCTAAGATGAACGAGATGCCCTTCTGCTGAATTTTCGCTCTACGCACCCGACCATACCTTTTTTTAGTTCCCTTAATGCCGTTGGACGTGAACGATGTGAGGATTGAACGTGTGAGGGTGTTGATGTGAAAGTATGATATGAGAATCATTCAATTCTGTGGTCTTCTTTACTGATGCTCTTTCTTGCCCTCCACATCGTTCTGTACAGCTTCAAAGATACGATCTCTGTTCTGCCCTCCATGTGCTTCATGATCCTGCCTGCTGTGTTAAAATATGCATCGCTGCCTCGTGAAATGGTCCCCAAGCCAAGATCCACAAGGTCAACTTTATCGCCAGGACTCTGTTTGCAGTGAACCTCTTCGAGTATACAGATCCATAAAATTGTCCAACACCTTTTCCCTTCTCAGTTTTGGAAGTCTGAATCTGTTCTCCCAACAGCTCAACGTCTATGCTCTTGGCTTCAATTCCGGTAGAGAAGAGGCATGGGACTTCCAGAGTCTAATCTAAACATTCGACGCTGAAGACGGAGACCCTCCTCAAGAAGTCTAGGTTCTTGCCGTCAAAAGAGAAGACCGAATCATTGACTCCCATGGGAGCTTTAGAAATGTGGAGATGACAATTTTGACATATTGTGTGACCAGTTGACTTTACCTTTGAGCAATTTTATGATTTTCGCTTCTCTGGCCGCTTTTACAGATACAACTCATCTGACCAATCCATACGGTTATGCTCCCCATTGAGTGCGTTTACTATTGTCATTCTAAAGCTCATAATTCAGGTCCTCTTCACGCGTTTTGGGATTATTACACGACCAAGATTCATGATTGCTATCAAATGCTCCAATCTCAGTTCAAGGTGCTCACTGCGTTTGTACAATCTAAAAGCAGAAACTTCTACGAACACCTTCGACATTATCGTGATTGACGTCGCCTTGCTCCATCAATTGGAAGAAAGTTCAGATGTCGGGGAAGGCCAAAGTCACCGTAAATCCTCTGCAACGGCGTTGACTATGCAGAGCTTCCAGGTGTGGGGATAGGCGGGGTCATCTGCCGAAAGCCTATGGCAAAGCTTTCAGACCAATCTGTCGTCAATGATGAGCGACTCCGAGCTCAATCCTTGGTATTGCGTTGCTGTTAACTACCTCCTTACATTCAGTACATGTATTGATTAATGATCGGCGCCCTGCCCTATAGCTTTTCAATTACCATTCTCATTCGAAAATGCATTGACGCAAGCCCGGCACCGTCATGGATGTCGCCTCCCAGCGTCTAAGTGGTGACGGCAAGTGCTTCAAGTAGAGCACGTCTGCTCCTTGGCGCGGTGGCTTCTAGATCTTGTCCTGGTTTGGTTGGGTTGATAGATTGAAACAATGAGTGACCGTGTCACCAGTCTTGCACTAATCGACACACTGAATCTACCTATGCAGGCCCTGGCCTCACATAATTCGTTTCAACACATTTATAAGTTCATTAAAAGCTATCAGCCATTCTTGTCACAAAGATTTTGCTTCGTTGACCGCTTGATCAAGCTTCCGTGGAAGACTATGAGAGACCGAAAAGGCGCATCAATCCTTCCATGGCTTAGTCAGATAGCGGACGAAGCACTAGCGCCGTCCCTGCTTTTCATGTAAGCGCTCTAATGTATGAGTAATCTTGGCGGCAACAGGCAAGCATGGTCTAGTGCGGGCCAACGGGTCGAAGGATCTAGAGCAAGAAGATAACAGTGTTGTTCCTCAATAGCAGGTACTTGGTATGTTTTCGAATTGCGTATGTATGCAAAGGCATTTGTAAGTTTGGCCAGAGCGCACAAGTATTGATTCAAAAGGCGCATTGAATTGAAGAATTGAGCTTGCAGTCCCAAAGACCGCGCGACTCAGCATGGAGGACTGAATATTATTTCCATCGGAGAAAGAGGGAGCTGCATATGTCCGAAGTGCGCTACGCAACGGGTCTACAGTCACACCTGTATTCGGGCCTGAGTAAGGAAGACTCGTCATTCGATGATCACATGTCCTGAAGAAGAACATTGCGGTCGTCAGTCTTTGTTCTTAGCTATTGTCCCCGCGCCAGGCCAAGTCCCTGAGAGAATTTTGCCATTGGTCTTATTGAGAACGGTCGTTGAAGGCGATGGACTGAGCAGCTGACTTTCAGAGGGATTTATTGAAGTTATTTCCAATTCTTCATGCAGGGTTCGGACTGCATCAGACCATCCGTGGGACAAAAGAGCGGAAAGGAGATAAGAACAATATCCGTAATCGTCGCGAATGCGTCTGTTTAAAGTTATACACGGCTGGTCGGCGCACAAATGATGCCGAATACCTAGGCTCCTAAGCTGTGAATTGGTGGACCAGCTCCCCCTCTCATCCATATCTGGGTGTTCTCAACATGCATAGCCCCTTCTTTGGCCAAGATAGTTTGTGCATGAGGCGGATTTGACACCATCCGAACCCTACTCATATCTGGTATTGTATACGTTACCAATCCCTAGGTTCGGAACTGTGATGAGGCGCACTTTCCCGAGAGCAGAACCAATTTACCCAGTCCCAGCCACTTAGATTTCCACCTCTCACTGTCTACCGAACAATTCTCATCAGCGTCGAGAAGCCACCGTCTGCTCTGTAGCTCGAATCTCGAACGTGGGAGTACCTTCAGTTGGGAGATTCCCTCAAGCGCTGAGGATCAAGGTGATTTCCGTCTCGAATCACCATGAATATTATTGCCAATACGGTAGCTTAGAATGTAATATTGGCAATATCTTGTAGGGCCAATATTCATGAACAGGCTCAGGGAAAGACGGTCATGTAAGAAGAATAAGGTCCTACTCCCGTATCAAAGCTGTTGAATTCTTAGTGCCGCTCTAAGCACTTCTTGGGCCCTGATGGTGTGAGCACCTGGCCATAGCTGGTCGATGGGAATTGCAACACTCTTTCGACCTTGTTTACTTTGGTCAACATTTCCCGATGCCTAGGTAGCTACGCGCATTATAGCTTTCCTCTCATTACTAATGCCTGCAACCTGCTGACCGACATGCTGCTCTATATAGTAATCGCCTTCGCTCTTTCTTAATTTGTTCTTGTCCCTTCCACTTCCTCAACGGTCTTTTTTAGAGCCTCGAGAATCTGAACTATCACACCACTTCGCACATCATTCTCCACATTAAATTTCCTTTGCCTTTGCATCTTAAACCAAGGCTTGACATAAGTCGGCTTTCTTACTTCATTCATCCTCCAACATATATAGTAGCTTTCCTTTTCAACCTGATCTCTCGTGCAGCGGCTGATTGTAGGCCAGCCAGAAGCGTGGCCGCCGGTTGAGTGTACATGGGTTGGTCATAGAGGGTGGGAGCGAACAAGGAGCATGGGCCACTCCGATTCGATCACAGACTCAGAGAACAATCCTCGAAAACGAGTGTGCAAGGCCTGCGATCGTTGCAGGCTGAAGAAGTCGAAGGTACGGCGTATTCCGGTCATGTCGCCAGCCATTGGGCTGATCAATTCTGCAGTGTGACGGGGAAAGCCCGTGTGGTCGTTGTCAAGCGGACGACCAGATATGTATGTTTGGAGAGCGAAGGAGATCCCACGACAAGGTTTACCCCAAAGGGTACGTCTCTCCAAAGCATCTGCGCGTCAAGCATGGCTGATTCGAGAAATACAGCTATCCTGAAATGCTGGAGCAGCAGCAGACACAGATTATTCATAGCTTGAGAGAATTATACGAACGCGTGATCAACAACAAAAGCTGGCCTGGCCTTCCTCTCGAGAAATCGGCCAATGGCTACCCCTTGACGCACGACATTCTCGAGAGACTAGGTTCCCTCCACGTTGAAGGCGTGTCTGACCCTACAAGAATGTTCCAGGACGACTTTGGCGAATTGGAGCGATTGGCACGCATCAAAATGGAGGACACTAACCTAGAAGGGGATGAGCTCATTAGCCCAATGATGAGTAGGAGAGGATCCGATATGGGTGCTCGCAATCCTTCGCATGTCGGACCACCATTCCATGCACCCACATACCCTGTGCAGCTTCTGTCAGCATCACTCCTACCAACGCCTCCATTACAGAGCCCTCAAGAGCAACCACTCATGTCATACCCCACCACAAACACCGGCATGAGTCCTTCGCTTCGAGCCCAATCGACGGACCAGATGTACACACCCCAATTCGGGGAAAACATCAGTAACCCAGCGTTCGAGTCTCCATTAATATATGGCGGCTTCGACTTTATGCAAGAGGCATCCAACGGCCCCATGGTAATGAATCACTTTCCGAATATGTGGGAGAGTGGGAATCCAGACCCCGACGTCAGTGGTAGTGAGAACATGGAGCCCGATGGCAACGGATTTCGAAATTCATTTTCGAATTAATCGACTTCCGCGATACTCGGGGTAAACTCGATTCGAGCGCGGTGCACAATGTATATACAATATTCGGACGTGCAGCTGACAGATTCATGACGAAAACATTCAAGATGGAGCAATCCAGACTGAAGAGCAGCCTTCCTGAGGCCCAAGCGACGTGCCTTCCAATTCACAAAAGTAAAACACCTAATTCTGCTGGTCGGTATCCGAACCTGACACAGCTCAAGCAGGCAGGATCACTGGGGACTCAGCTGCGGTCCCTCCAGAAAATATGAACGGGCCAGGGTGGATGCATGATGGTGGTTTGATGCAACAAAGCAAGATATCGTACACTACCCTAGAGCAACAGCCGTACGTATTTTCACATATTTGCTTTGTTGTAATCCGTGAGCGAGAGACGCTATGAGCAGGCTCGCGGCTTTCCATTGCTTGGTCTGTTCGTCTATTTGACTGATGAAATACTTCAAAAGCGGCGAGGGATGTCGTCACGAACTGCCCGCACAGTCACCCCCCACCTTTTCATCCCCTCCCAACCATATCACTCTCACAGTCATTCTTCTCTTCTACCAACTTCCACCCAAGCCTGGCTTGCCTAAACATGTCGTCCTCGTCTCCAGAATCCGCATTTACCTTTCTTTCGCAAGGTGCGTTGATTCAGGAGTTCAGAGTTGATGATCAGAACATTGTCCTGGCTTTTCCCGAACCCAACTTCTACCAATCACACAATGCGCCTTACTTTGGCGAAACTATTGGTCGAACAACAAACCGTGTGAAGGATGCCAAGCTACACAACCTCAATGGCAAGACGTACCAACTTGCCGCGAACGACGGACCAAATTGTCTTCACGGAGGCTTGCGGGGTTGGGGGAAAAGAAACTTTGAAGGTCCCACGCCAGTTCATCGAACAGGGAGAGAGGGAGTACGGTTCAGCTACGTCAGTAATGACGGGGAAGAATTTTACCCTGGAACAGTTGAATGTCAAGTCTGGTACACGGCAGGCAAGGAAGAGGGCAAGGTGGTTCTTGACGTCGAGTACGAGGTGGAACTTGTGGGCGACGAGTGCTCCGAAACCGTTGTTGGGGTCACCAACCACAGTTACTTCACAGTCAACCCCGGAGCACCTACCATTGACGGCACATCCGTCAATCTCGGCACAGACCAATATCTTGAGCTCGACTCGACCAGTATCCCCACCGGCACTATAAAACCCCACATCTCGGCTCCCAGGCCAAACACGACATTCACTCTTGGGGCCAAGTCTCCTTCATTTGATGACTGTTTCGTCCTAAACCCAAAGGACAATATACCACTCGACACACGGTCTCTTCCACTACGGAGACTGGTCACCATTTCCCACCCAGATACAAAGCTCCACCTGGAGGTCCTTTCTACTGAGCCAGCCTTTCAGTTCTACACCGGTGAGGGGATTGACGTGCCTGAGTTGGAGACTAGCAAAGGGGTGAAGGTACCGGCTAAGGGCCCTCGAGCGGGCATAGCTATTGAGCCCAGCAGATACGTTGATGCTCCGCGAGAGGAGTGGAGATCGCAGTGCCTATTGAAGAAGGGGCAGGTTTGGGGTGCGAAGAGCAAATACAGGGCCTGGAAGGCATGAATTCACCCAATAAGGGCTGGAAGCGAAAGAGCTGTGGTACAAGTGGGCATTGAAATTTTATCTTCCTTTATCATTTGTCCCTCCTGAGTTTCATTTGAGCATTGATGGACCTACCCGTTTCTTGAGGGATCCAGCTTATTGACGATTACACTTATCCCTCTGGCGGGATGGTTGAGCGTTGGGGTTTTGAGAACGAGAGATTCATGCATAGCATGATGGAAACCATCGCGTGGCACGGCCATCTTGTCTTTCAGAAGGAGCAGTTGCAAGGCCACCGGTATCAGCACTGTCATTGGATAGGCTGAATTGTACATATTGATGCTCCCTGAATATAGCTGGTACATAAAAGGCACAAAACATCTCAACAGGTAAAAACAACACACTTTTCGTCGTCTGCTCGCTGCCGCTTCCATTTCTCGTTGCTGCAATGAAATGTTCCCATGAAAGGAGCAAAAAGCAAAAGGATGACACTTGCTTGTAAGAATCTTCGCTAGAACGGTATCATCGCAATCTGTTGTGAGTCATTCAAAAATGGGACGATAGGTGTGATGTTGATATCGCAAAATTTCTACTGCGTAAGCCGACTCGAAGCGTGATTTTCAGTCAAGCCGAATGCATCGACACCGGTGGGAAAGTCAAATACGATGCATAAAGTAGATAAGTATTTTACGAGAATTCCCTACAGTGGCTTGCATCCGTTGTATCACTAAGGGATCGTCGCCGTCGGGAGCTCCGCTGTTCAGGGATCTCGGTTTCCCGCCATCGAGGATCACGCAAGTTTTTTCTTGTTCTGAGACGGAAACAAAGCAACGCAAACACATCTTACAGAACGAGACATCGAGTACTATAACGGAGAGAAAGAGAGATGATTATTCCCTCACACCACAAGCGCATGTCCAGCCGTTGAAGGCATTCAACCCGAAGACTCGGTCGCCATTCGATTGGCCGTTGTATCAGCGAGCAGACGTTGTTCCGTAGGATAAATACCTCAGACATTGGCTTCGGCAGGATTGAAATGCTATCAACGGCCGACTAAGATACAACGATAAATTATGAGTATAAAGACAACTCCAGCCCATAGAGCCCCAATCAATTTGGGATATGATAGCAAATGATATGGCCAATGACAACTAATCAAAAGTATCGCCAATGAGGCTCTTGCTCGAGATAGGAAAATTTGAAGGAGCAATTCGGAATGACTGGGATCATAGGTACTCCGTGGTGCTAGTTACGATAAGTAGCATATTAGAAGATTAGACTACAACGTGAGTGAATGGGAAGAACGATGAGTGGTAAGAGATCAAGCAACCTCGGAAGAAAAGTTTTGGAAAGGCAAACGCGTTGCGCGTCGACTCTTCACTGGTACATCATGTACAACACTCAACATCAACCACCAACAGTGACCTTGCAGTTTAATTATCTCAAGTACCAGCACGGCAATTACCCGCTGTACCACAGATCGCCTGCTACCAGTACCATGTACTCACCGTAGACGCCGACACCCTCCTCTACCCTCGCCCCCAAGGCCTCCCCCCAACGCAGCCATGAAACCCAAAGTCCGCTCCATAGATGGCCTGCTTCACGTCTGGTAAGACCTGAGCGCAGATGATCCGAATGGTTTTACTAACTCGAATCTCATAGCTACAACCTCCCCCATCGCGTCCATACGTCCAAGCCATATCCTCTACGCTCTCCCAATGGCTCGACCATCCTTGTCTATGGCCACGGGCAGGGTCTGCGTGTTGTCTGGACAGGTGGCCTCCCTCTCAAAAGCCCGCAGATCAAACAGCCAGAGAAAACCAAGTCGAATGGCCATAGTGTAAGCAACGATGCCATCATGATTATCGACTCCGATGACGACCGGCCAACGAATGCCGCGGAACCTTACATTGACCGACCAGAGTTCGATGAAGAGGAGGAAGAATACGATTCCTCGGCTCCTTATGATTCAGTCGTTCAGACCTTAGACCTGCCGCTTGGGACAGCTGTGCTGCATCTAGCATTCCCACATCTGCCAACCGATATTCAACACATAAACGCAGGCTCGTTTCCGATGTTGTTTGCTGAGAAGCTTGTGGCGGCAGTGGCATGCTCCGATTCCAGTATCAGGATCGTGACACTCCCTCTCACACCTCCGTCTCATCAAAGCAAAGCTAGGACAGAAGCCAGGGATTCCGCGTACACATTACACGTGGGAAAATCTCTATTCGGAGAGCAAATGGTGACGCTGTCTAGTGGGTCCGGACATCAAAGCATCCCGATGGGCATCTCCATGTCTTTCACCACTCCACACTCCGAAGATAGCGAATATGTTGCGATGGAGGATGGAGACAATCAGGACGAAAACCCTGATTTACAACGGAAAACATCACAGTCGACTTCGAGGAGCCGCGGCCAGCCCCGTGCTCAGATTGACGAGGAATGGGACCTTCTAGTCGCATCGCATTCTACAGATCTGTCAGGCCTGTTACTCATACATCGTGTACCCCTCAAATTCCCTACAGGAGCCGGAATCCTGGAATCAGCCGACCATCAGCTTCCATGGCGGAAGAAACATCTTGCGTCTGCTGCCACATCTGTCCAATTCACCTCTGCGCTGTACCCGGCTCCCGAACACTGCCAAGTCCTGGTCGCAGAGGCCAAGGGTTCTGTCAGGATACTGGACCTCAAGTCCACGTCTCCTGAGGGCTCTTGTTTAGTGTCGCTTTATACAGGCTTTGATACTGTGGAAAGAGGATTGGTAAAGCGCAAGCCTATACTAGATGCCCAGTGGCTTCTGGGAGGGAAGGCCATTTTGGTGCTTCTTGCAAATTGTGAATGGGGCGTTTGGGATATTGGCAACGTACGACCAAGTCCTCCCACGACCGCTGGCAATGATGTAGCCCGAAGTCCATGTACATCCTTTGCTATCAATGGCCGCATCGAAAGCTCGTCGAAAATCAAGGCTTCAATGAAGACTTCTGTGAGCAACGAGGACAGAATCAAGTTTGCGCCCATGACACCTGGAACGCGAAAGATACGTCAAGACGCATTGTTCAGCAGCGCTGCTGCTCCCCTCGCCGTAGGACTAACGCATGGGGGCGTGTGCGTTGCGCCTCTTACCGGACGCCTCAATGGAAGAGGGGACGACGACTCGGTGCTTCTCTGGCACGGCGATAACACAACCATCATTCGAAGCTTCTACAGCTACTGGCAAATGAAAACAAGAGGCTCCGGAGGCCTCTTCGGCAGCGGAGCTAAAGGCGAATCAAAAATGATAAGCAACCTCAAACTTGGCGGCGAAACCCAAACCGAAATCTGCTTGGTGCCTCCACCTTCTCGAAACACGGACGCAGGAATGGCATTCCTAGTGACAGCCGAACGCCACATCATACTCGTGACACCGCCGCTACCTCCATCGCGCGAGGTTCCGGCGAGATCTGCGCAACAGCCGCTGACGGCTTCAACCGACCTCCGATTGCTAGCCAGAGGCGAGCTTGACGTTGGTGGCATGGATCGAATCCTCGCTGGTATGTCAGACGGCCAGAAACCCCTTCTTGACGACACACCTCGTCAGACAAAGGGCAAGAACCTTTTGTTAACCTGACATCCGTTGGATGCAAGTTGCTGCGAGCATGCAGCCTCCAAATCCCTTCTACTATGTACCGCTACGTGCACAGCGTCTAGATACCCAATTGAATTCTCTTTTGCGCGCCCACGATGACCGGCGTTGCCTCTTTTTCCAGTCTGTCATCTCGTCTCTGGCACGCATATACTCTTAGCACCACCACTCCTCCATGTTTTCCCCATTACCCTTCCTTTCCACCACCACCGCACCTTCCACTCCCCTTTGCTCTGCACATGACAAACCACCGCGGGTCCAAGGTTGAGCACTCGGGAAGACCCATCCCTTTCGCTCAGTATATCCCGCGACACATTGACCGCGACCCCACGATCGAGCCGTCCGCACCGGCTTTGAACGTATCGGGACGGCTCGAGGAAGGCTGGGGCTCGCCGCGCTCCGCTTTTCGCCTGAGCGAGCTAGAGCTTGCAAGGACGGTGACGTCCTGCCGGGTTGGTTGAATGCCCGCTGGGATGTGAGATGAGTGCTACATGCTTTCTTAACTCTCTTCTCGTTCTCGCTCTTATTAACGCCAGGTTGGTGAGATGTTCGGGGGATGTCTCGTGCGACTCTTAACGGTATGTTCTACTGGAACGATGGGCTTGGGATGGATGGATGGATCCAAGCTCGTGAAATGGTGATGATGTAATTTGCTATCCTAAATTTTACGAAGCTGGCAAGCCTTCAATCATAATCGTCGAGATGTCATGGATTGACAGCTCCCCAAATTGAATCCGAAGACCAACCGAGATGCCGTTGCTTGCGTTCTTCCTCTAGGATATCCCCTGTCACGTTGATCGATACGACCATCCTCGGAAGGCCGACATTGCGAGATCTGGTTGTCGATCAACGATCACTCTTTCCAACCCAAGCCCTCCAATTCATTCCTAACCTCCTCCTCCGTGTCCATCTTCTTAAGCTGCGTTCCCTCCAATTTCTCGCCCCCCGCTCGCCGCATCTTTAAGTCGTCAATAGCCCGCAATTTCTTCAGTAATGCCCGTATCTTCTTATCCTGCGCGCCCCCACCACTGCCGGGCGATGTGACCGTCACATCAGGCGCTTCTACAGGCGGCGCTGGCGGTGGTTGCTTCGCCGTCCCATTAGCTGTAGGAGGTTGAGGCGTTTGCCTTGTGGATGCTTGTCGCTCATTTCGTGGCGGCTCTCTCGGTCGCTGTTGCGACCTTGGCCGATTCTCTACCTGTCCTCTCGACCTATTTCTCTCATGGCCTTTCCTGTCTCTCCTCTCTGGGCTTCGACTTGGGCTTGGTGCTGCATCAGCAGCCGCACCATCTACCACTGGGGCAAGCCCAGCGGCTTTCTCTGCGGCATCCTTCGCTTTCTTGGCTTCTCTTTTCTTCTTGTTCTTCGCTGCTGCTTTCGACACATTCTCGTCACCGTCTGGTGTCGATGTTGAGGTAGCTCTAGGAGCATCGTCTGCAATAATTTCTGCACCTGGCACTTCTCGTTTCCTCGATTTTCCAAATGTAGTGGCTCCTAGACCTTGGGACGTGCTCCCGTTGCTGACGTATGCTGCACCGCCTTCGTCTTCTCGTTTGAATGCCAATGGCGTCATTGTACCTCGAGCTCCTGGCGGTCTGTAGGCTCCAGCAGGTTTGGAAGGTGTTTTAACGGTTCCTAGGTACTGTAAGGCTGAAGCGTGGGGTTTCGGCATGGGGTGAAGGGGATCAGTCAAGGGATGCTGGGTGGGCGATTGAGGTCTCCAGGTGACGTGATAGAGTTCTTGCACGTCTTCGTTGTACATCAGTCCACCTCCAACGTGCCATATCCGGACACCATTGTCCACTCGTAGCCGAGGACTCGTGGTTGCTGTCAATATATGCTTGCCATCAGGGCTCCACTCGCATACGCTGGCATTGCTGGCTTCTATGGTGCAGACCTTTAGATAATCCTTCTCGAGATCGTAAATGTCCATCTGACCAGCTAGATTTCCGAACCCAGCAACGAGGACAAATCTTCCATGGGGCGAGAAAAGGATGGTGTTTCGAGGGCCGAGAGCGAAATTATGCGTTGGGTTTGCTTTGGTGTTGAAAATGGTCGTCTTTGCTGGCATGTATCCGTAGACCACCCCGAATTCCTTCGAATTGGGTGACCAAGTAACATCATGGACCGGACCATCCTTGTCTGCGTACGCTTCATTAAGACTACAAAGCACAGGATCTGCAACAGGACGCACCTAAGTCTATCCTCGAGTCAAATCCCCCGTTGGCGCTCATGATGTACAGAGTCGTCTCTCCATAGTAGCTTTTGCCTGATTTGTCAACCTCCGTCTGAGCTAAAACAATCAGACTGGTGCCATTGTTGTTCCATTTCAATTGCACTTTGTCCCCTTTGAAGAAACTCTTTTGGGACACGGCCGTATCGAAAGCTGGTACGTTGAAGATCTTGACCGCTGCTGGTTGTCCCTACACCGGGTCAGATCCATCCTTTCTCAATCAGCTTGGGATCTTGGCTTACCTTGCGCTCCGGAACGAAGACAGCAATCGAGTGGCTTTTGCCCGGAGATACGGCGAAGTCTGTAACACCCTCTACTCGCAATTTGTTCCATACAGTCCCGAGGTCTCCACTTTCGTAGAACTGAACCTCATTGCTGACTACGCGAGCACAGAACCGTTCGTCATATGTGTACTGCAAATTCCAGCCTGTCTGAGACTTCTGCACGAAGCGCCCAACGACATTGTGCTCGTCTTCTCCTGCGTCCGTAGCCCTTTCGACCACCCTCCAAACCTTGAGATTCTTCACTGCATCTCCGCTTTCGTCTTTTGAAGGCCGCTGCCATGTTATTATGAACGTTCCGAGAGGTGAGAAACCCAATTCATAGGTGTTCTCGGCGGGAAGCGTTGTGATGACATGGCCGACAGAGGCATCGACGACAACAACCCTAGTCGCTGTCAGTCAAAGGCAGGAGTAGCACACAATATCTATTCATACTTCTCTGGTGATGCCCACGCGAAATACCGCCCACAGGGTGAATACGAACAACACCTAAGATTGCCTTGGGGTCTGCAATTTTGGATCAGTGAGCGTGTCTTGGGAAATTTTGCACGTCTTTCAATAGAGGTGGAAGCCAACCTTTCGTATCTGGGCAGCGGTTCGTAGACGGGTGAGGCTTCAACGACTCCAATACCTTTCTGCATCCGATCTGAGCGGTAGGAAATATGTCAGTCATCTTTTCGTGGAAGCTGCCACAGGCTAGGGTAGTTTCAGCGGGTCATTGGTGGCACGAACACGCAAATTGAGTAGGAGTTGCCATGACTAGTCAAAGTCACAGATCGATGCTGGGTGCAGGACTAGGCTATCTTCGAGTGACCTTCCGAGATGAATGTTTCGGAAGCGAAGAGGTGTCGAGGCGAGAAGGTGGAAGAGGAGAGTAGTGAGGCAGGGAGAAAGAAAGGAAAAGAAGGGAAAAGAAAGGCAAAGGAAAGAAAAGAGGGAATCGGAACGAGGATTCTTTGTTTGCGGAGCGAACGCATTTGGTCATCAACACATTTTAAGACTACTTAATTTTTTACGCTTCCCTCGTTCGACGCTTTCCAACGGCTTGCGGAGAAGGTGCGCTACTGTCGATCATGAAAGGTACAGAGCAGATAGGTAGATATTCATTAGAGGCTACGCAAGGCTTAAGATAGTTATGATGATAATTCTCGGATGCGATTATTTGGCCTGGTGTAAATAGCACTTTCGGTTCGAAAGACATCGACTGCCATCACCAGCCCCAAAGTGTTTCTACAACCTTAAGGTACTGGTCACAAGTTCTTCCGTAGTTCATGAACGAGTAGCAGTGCTGCATACCTTACAAGCGAGGGTATCAACACAAAGACTCCAACACAAGGACTCCCAGATACCATCTGGTCTAAGTCCTATTCCCCATGTCCAATCCGCCTGCGCCCAACACCTCATCTGCCCTCGAAATAAAATTTCCCCAGGCTCTTGCCTTGGTCAGGAGGACTGCTCATAGCATCTTGCCTCCCAACTCCTCCGTCTTGCATGTTCTCATCCGTGATCTTCTCTGCCTGCTCGATCCCTTCCATGTTCCCGTCTCCTGCGCCAGCTACTCCTGTCCGAGTCGTCGTATCCGGCATAGTGCGGCCCATCGCTGATTCTTCTCCTGCTCCACCGTGTTGCTCGTCAACTCCTTCCATCGGACTGTCCGAATACCGCTTGTAGAGCTTCACGGCAGCCGCCGAACTTCCGTGTGCTGACGCCATTCGGCCAGAAGCCGACACGGGACCGCTGACCGTACTACTAGCGGCCTCTCCAAATCCCACCAGACTCGCGTTGCCATCATCGCTCAGTCCGGCACTGCTCACTCCATCGTCTGCATCTTCGCTCATTTTGTCCATCGAATCATGCACGCTGCCCCCCACGCTGCCCGTGGCAGATGCACTCCCAACGGTACTTTTGTGCAGCATACTAGCATTGTCGAAATATCCCAGTGACTGCTGTTGATTCGAGTGAGACCCTTGCGCCATGTGCTGATTTGCCCCTCGCAAGGTAGTGACTCGCTCGAGACCGGCGAGACGAGAAATTCGGTCCGCGCGCTCAGCATCGAGGGTGTTGGTGGAAGCATCCGAGGCGGTCGAGAGAGTGTGCGCGTGGGCGTGATGGGGACGGATCTTTCCCCTCTCTCCTTCCTTAACCGCGACGGTACTCAACTGGCTGAATCCTGAGTTTGGAGTGCCACTGCATGGGTCAGTGTGTTGTAGTTCACAAAGCCCATTGCGTACTCACGGTCCAAGGTCGGAGGGCGTGTCTGATGGGGGTGGAGGCAGATTCAAGAGGTGAGGTCCCGACATGCTGAAGGATGTCTAATTGCTTCTGATACAATTTTTTCTTGGGAGTTTGTGGAGCAATGGACATGTATCTAAGTCCCACACTACCCCACACTGCCTCATTCCCGTGCTCTCAGCTCCAAGATGCATTCGCGGCCAACGTGTAATTGGATTTTCAGGGTCCAACAAGGCGACTGCCAAGCCCTACGTCATTCCCGCCTTGTTCACAAGCCGTTGAAAAGGGGGAGGGGGACGTGGGGCTAAGGGAGTAGGGGGAAGGGCGGTAAGGGGCAGACGGTCTACTGGCCAGTGCTCTATCACTTTGATGGGACTTTTCCTTCTGCATCCAAGAGACCAATGTGGACTCTTGCTGGGTAGTTTCATTCCGGACCTGCGTACTGCAATGGATCGTCGAGCCGAGTATCACGCTCTAATTGATGCTGCCTGCCCACTCCAATTGACCTCCCAATAACCATGTCTAGTGCCGCCACTCAAGATGAGAAGTTGGGGCGCTTGCCAGCTCAAACTTGGCTCCGTTCGTTGTGCGCCCTTTCATCTTCGTCAAGTAAATCCAAGGCCTCCCCGATCTCACCCTTCGCGGCTTGGGAATATACCAACAGCCGATGCTCGTCAATGCCTTCAAACCCAAGTTCCTTCAGATTCTCCACACATTTTTGGATTCTTTCTGCCGAGGTCGCCTCTTGATGCTCATAGCTGCGAGGCCGCTGCCGCTCAGCTCTAGGCCACCTTGGGATGGTTTCGCTTTGATGGTTCGACTGGGTTGGATATGTCATTTGAGCTAGGCGAGTGCGCTGCTCGAAACTTGCGCTCCTCCCTGTATCTCTGTAGAAAGGACTCCATACATTCTCCATGGAAAGGTCTGAAAAAGGAACCTGTTTTCCTGAGATTCGTGGTTCTGTTGATGGACGAGGTAGTTGGTGGTCCGAGTTAGACATTGTAGGATCCATGACTGAATCGGACAGGTGCGTTGCAAAACTTATTGGGATAGGATGCAGATGATGGTGGCCATACAGACGATCAGAGTCTTCACCCATATGATCTTCTGGCATCGGTGCCATGTTGGGATGACTTGATGAATTTCGGTTACTACAGGTGGGGAGCAAAGGTTCCATGTTTGGCAGTTTTGGACAATTACTTGCCGCTGAAAGCTCCAGACCCTCGGAGTCTTCAATATGAGTATTGCGTCTGTTCTTTGTGTCAGCCAAAGGCATTGGGATTAGCGGCTCCAGCCTTGGTGGTGGTATGCTATTGAATGTCGCCGCAGGCTCAAAGTTTCTTTTGGGGGCCATATTAACGGTAGGCAAAGTCAGTGTTGGGGGTGCTGAAGTTCGCCCGGGCTTTAGTCGGTTAAGTTTCGATGTCAATACTTGCTGCTGCTGCTGCTGCTTCTGAGTACTTTGTTCGGCGTTCTGTTGAAACCGTTGCTGCATAGCTGCTTGCTGTTGTTGCCTAGCTCTGGCAGGTTGCTGTGCTTGGGCTTGCTGTTGTTCCAGAAGCGGAGGTAGATCCATTGTTCTCTTGGGCAGCTTGGAAGTAACATCGAGATCAACATGTCCAAATGGGAGTGGTGGCTCTTCACTAGTCCCCTGGACGGTACTTTTTGGCAATTGCGGAGAGTCACGAAAAGCGACGTCTGAGACGACCCTGGCGACCCTGGGAAGCGAACTGTCGGCATTGTGGTAGACAAATGGAGCATTCGAACCCTCAGCCACGGCTTCGTTAAATGGCGACTTCAATCTTTTAGCCCTATTGCAATTTAGAGGAGCAATCGCACCCTGCACGAAAGCGGTTTTGGCATCTGGCACACCACTTTTCGGCCCTTCTAATTCATGCGCCTGCCTCGGAGGTATAATTTTATCAACGGCGGCAATCTGCCCAACAAGATTCTCAAAAGCAAGCTTTGTGTGATCAAGAACCTGGATGTGGGTGCCCTCGCGCGCACCAGCAGCTTTCAGGCAATCGACTATGCCTCGAATGCAGGTTTCAAAACCCTGCACAGCAGTGCGGATGCCCTTTTCAACCTCATCAGAATCGTGTTTGCAGGGAGCTTGGTCTCCTGAATTTCCAACGAGAGGTTCATTGCTGCAGGCAACGGTCACTGAATTGGAAGAGCTGTCTACTTGCGCACTTGGCTTATGCTCAGCTTTTTGGCCACCAACTTTCGCCAAGGTTTTTCCCGAGTCGGCTTCGAAAACGTCCAAGGAAGACGGTCGTTTCGAGTGTGGCTTGAAAGTCTCGACGTTGGAGCTCTTAGCCAGTTCAGCTTCAAAGACGTCTAAGAGAGACGGCTTTTTCGAATCTTGCTTAGCAGATTCAACGTTGGAGTCTTCTAGGAGCTTTTCGCCGAAACGTGTTACGCGTGCACCGTCATAGGAAGACCACCGGTTGGCCCTTTTCTTCTCTGGAGTGATTCTATCCGGCCTAGAATGACGAATTGGGTTCGTTCTGGATCGAAGCTTTTCACCAGCGACCTGAGCCTGTTCAAAAGTTAGCTCCCGAGCGAGATGAAAGATCGGTGAGCATACCTGTCTTTTTCCTTCTAGTGTCAAGCTAGATGCACCTGGGGCAACCTGTCTTGTCGTTGACTTTTGGGGAACAAATGCGGAAGAGGTAGAGCTTTGATATGACGCCCATCTATTCTGAAGGTAAACTCCGTCTGCAGCTGACATTGTTGACTTCTTGTAACGAGACGCTCCGCTTCTGGCACGCAGTCTATGCCCAGCCGCCTGTGCCTAAAACCGGACGTAGGTAAATATTGGAATACCTCAAAGCTGTAAGGAGGAGCTTTGGCTTACCTGTCGCCTCCCTTCGATCGTGAGATTCGATATTGGATACAGGGTGGTGGAGACGGGGGAGGCAAAGCCCTCATCATCTTTTGAATTGGCACTGGGGCCGGAGCCTGTAGCCTCAAGAGGACGTAATCGTGGTGGCATAGAATTTTGGAAGTAATCGATCTTGTCTTTTTCTAGATCGTGTAGTCCTTGCATGTCAACACGCCGTTCCAATGCTTGAGGTGTGCTGTCTTGGGACGGCTTAATATTTAGCAAAGGGGGGTAGTGCCGGTTGGCCGGCCAAAACCAAGGTTCAGGTGCGTCGACCTCTTCCCTAGATCCAACGCCTATATCGCGTCCTTGTATTTTCGTGTCTTCGGTACTTCTTGCGCTCATTTCCCGCGCCAAAGGAGTAGGCTTGACTGCCACCCTCGGATCTGACAGCACCTGGTAAGCCTCGGGGCCGATCTTCTCGTACGATTCGCGGTGTAGCCCTCGCCACAAATTTTGGACCTGCTCCCAATCATGAATGTTGAATGTATGGCACTCCGACCTAGGTTGCATAGGACGGCCGATAAAATTTGTGGCTGTAGGATTTTCGCCCAGGCGTTGTGCAAGCTCGAGGGAAGAGCCAACCTGGACAAGGGTCAGTTGGAGCGATAATGTAATGAAGAACAGTGTACCGTAATCAGATCTCCCCCATCTTCATCGACATACTTCAATGTGGCATCCGGATGACTCGAAATCGCCATGTCATACTTTGGGGCCACGATGCGAATGTGCGTTTGAGGGCTCGGAGTGCCGGAGGTAGGTCGCAGGTTACTGATGCGGAAAGGAGGAAGCATGTTTTCGTGGTGTTCGACCGTATTAGGGTCTGCAGGCAGAGCGGGGTCAGATTGTTGCATGTGGGATGAGGGACGAGGAAGCGGTTGTGAATCCATGAATATTCTGATGGTAGTCTTGCTCAACCTGATGACTGCAACGAATTTGCAATTTGCTATTGCCAGCTCATGACGGCTCCAGGGCGGTAGGACTTTTACTATTGATGAAGTAAGAAGTCAGTAATAAATGTGGAGGTTGCAGCCTGGAAGAGACGGGTACCATATCTTACTTTACCTTATTACAGAAGTCTGGGCCAAGCTAAAAACAACCCCGCACCGCTATTTCCCCGACCACGTCCAATTTGCCAACTATTTATAAGAGAACCTTATATCTTCGTATAATAATTAATTATTAGTAATATATTAGTTCTTTGAAAACATTTTATGTCTAATATTTTATATATTATTTATTTATTGTTATTATTATATTTATTTTATTAACAAATTAACAAATTTGTTTAAAATATATTTTATATATTTTAAATAAGAATTAATAAGTTTAATAATATTAATAGTTTTCAAATTGGTTTTGCAAAATTAATTATTATTTTTGCTTTATATTGGTTTTGAATAAAAATTGATAAATGAAAATACTTCGTATTTTATTAATAATTATTAATATTTTATTTATTCAAAGTTTATTTAACGATTTTTAAAATTTATATAAAAGTTAAAAATTATATTTTAATTATGTTTTAAATTAATACGTTTTATATAAAGAATAAATTAATAATTAATAAATTAAAAAGTTGATTTATATATATATTTTTTTTAACTCAATTTAAATTAATATAAATTTTTATTTTAATATAAAAATTATAATTCTTCTTAATTAAGTTTAATAATAATAAATTTTTTAAAAAAATTTTAAAATTTATTTTTTATTATTTTTTAATTTTATTTATTTATTGAATATTAAAGAAATATTTTATTATTAATAAATATAAATATTATAAATATTATAAATATTATAAATATTATAAATATTATAAATATTATAAAATTTATAAAATTTATAAAACTTATATAAAATATTTTAAATAAAAATTAATAATTTTAATAATTTTTTAAAAATCTATTTTAAAATTTCCTTTGTAATTTTTTATAATTTTTTATAATTTTTATATTTTTTATATATTTTTATATATTCTTTAACTTTTTTTTTAAAACTTTTTTAAAA
>JAABUQ010000648.1_pt1 | contig 81036 bp, 63 predicted proteins | sample 5560001 | NCBI WGS metagenome assembly JAABUQ01 (sample SAMN10711888, study PRJNA513371) | rock metagenome | isolation source: Antarctica rocks | place: Antarctica: Victoria Land, Finger Mt nord | collected 2015-12-18 | reverse complement strand
TCTTTTGCAGGGCGGTCAGGTTTAAGGCCCCGCGTAACTGGAAACTGCTCAAAATAGTGTAAGCGCGGTTGTCCGGGTAAAACTGGTCAACAAGCCAGAGCCGCTGTTGGGCAAAAGAGAGCGGTACCATTACCCCCAGATCTCGCTTCGGAATGCGTTCCAGTTCATATTTAGCCGCGTCTTCTTTTGCTTTTACCTGGCGCAAATGGTGCTCTAATTGCTCACGCTTTGTTACGCCTGAAGATAAATGTTTTGAATTAACATCACTACTATCGTGCATAAGCCCTCCAGATATCTATCGTTACCTTCATCATCATAGGATTCTATCCTATCTTCGCAGTACATTCTATATCTACATATGCACAGATTATTAACTCAATTAACCCCATGTGCAAGTTGGTCATGTTGTAACTAAAGCAGCAAAAGGTTGTGCGATCAATTCGGCGAAGCGCGGAAAATAGTAGCTGTAATGGCGTTGGAGGTACTCTTAGAGTACCCTATTCTGCGTCAGCCCCAGATAGCTGCTCATGGCTTCCATAGTGATCACCTCGCTATCGCTCATTTTCGGTTACGGCCCAGCGTGCCACAACCGCTTGCCGCCTCTGAGTATCAGCAAGGCATCGCCAATCAAGCAAAAACATAAGATAATGAAATCGTTCAAACTCATAGTCTTCCTCCTCAGTAAGATGGTTTTTCGTTCTGAAGGATAGTAGACTTCATGAGTCTTTCTTTGTGCAAGACGAACTTATGCACAGGGTCAATTACGTACTATTTGCTACTCAATATAACATCCTAACTGAATAAATGCAAGCAAAATCATCTACGCCTTCTGAGGATAATAGACTTCATAAGTCTTTCTTTGTGCAAGGCGAACTTGCACATGATGTTAGTTATATTTGACTAATTACACCTATAAGTATTACAATGCCTTAGGTAGGTAGCTTCTTAACCAAGAAATGCCTTTGGAGGATTTGGTATGCTAGATTACGATTTATCGATTCGTGTTGAAGAAACTGCACTGCTAGTTGTAGATATGCAGAACGGGTTTTGTCATCCTTCCGGAACAGTTGGAAGGGGAAAAGATATTAGTCTCATGCAAGCGGCCGTTCCTAACGTGGAACAGCTTGTTACAGCGTGTAGGAAAGCGCACATTCCTGACATCTGGACTGTTCAGGAACACTATTTAGATGATCATGCGCGTATTTCTCATCGGATACTTCCTCATGCTCTTCGTAATAAGCGCGGGCCAGCTGCCGTTACGCGCACCTGGGACTCGGCAATTCTTGACGAGTTGCAGCCCTATATCACTCAAGAGACTGAACTGATACGGAAGCACCGCTTTAGTGCCTTTTTCGATACGCGCCTAGACACGCTTCTACGGATACTCGGCATCAAACTTCTTGTTATCTGCGGCGTTTCAACCACTCTATGCGTTGAGACGACAGTCCGTGATGCCTATCAAAGAGATTATGATGTAGTTGTCGTTGAGGACGCTGTAGGCATGTCATCCCGTGAGCTTCATGAGGCGAGCTTGGAAGTGATGCGGCGCTACTTTGGTGTGATACTGTCCACGTATGAGGTGTGTGCTCTTATCGAAAATCCGGCGGAGACATGCCGTATACGTTTCTAGTGTGAATAGATCTTTGTGTTAATAGACCTAGAGCAAAGACGAGGGGTTAGTATTATGGTAGACAAAGGTTGGGCCGATGATTCTCTCCCGTCCCTTCTGAGCAATTACGCACATCAACTAAGTGCTATTCCCACAAAAGCGAAGACATCGCCGCAGACGTCTCCTCGCGATCTTATTCGCTTTACCGTTGGGAATGTTGATCCAGATACGCTCCCAACAAAAGAGCTTACACGGGCGGCTGAGTATGTTTTATCGCAGGGGCAAGATGTAACGCTGAATTATGGGCCAGCGCAAGGCAATGTGGAACTACGAGATCTCATTGCGCAGCGGCAGACGGAGGAACAGCATGTTACGCTCTCTGCAGAGGACATTAGCCTGACAAGCGGAACGACGCAATCTTTACACAATATTTGTCAGACTTTTCTCAATCCAGGTGATGTCGTTGTCGCTGAAGTGCCCGCATGGCGGGGTTTTTTTCGGGCGTCGCAGGCTAGTGGAGCAGAAGTAGTATCATTACCGCTTGATCAACATGGACCTAGTATTGACATACTCGCCAGGAATATCAAGGAACTTCTCACTCAGGGGAAGCATCCGAAGTTGCTGTATACCATTCCGACATACCGCAACCCTACTGGAACGACTATGTCCCCAGAACGGCGGGAGGCTTTACTTGAACTTGCAGCACGACACCGCATTCTCATTATTGAAGATGACGCGTACAGCGCGCTGTATTTTGATAGTGCTCCACCCCCGTCGCTTTTCTCACTCAGTGGTGGCGAGGGCGTGTTACGGTTGGGGACGTTTAGTAAGACTATTGCGACAGGGCTCCGTGTAGGCTGGATCGAGGGGAAACGCGAATATATTCGCGCGACAGTTGCTATGCGCCTGGATAACGGGACCAGTCCTTTTGTCTCCCGCATGATCTCTGAGTTCCTCAAGAACGGATCTTTCGATGTTCACGTTAAACGCGCGCGTGCGGTGTACAAAGCCAAATGGGATACATTGCGGCAGGTCCTATCAATCTCTGGCGTGAACACAATCGCGTCATCATATCCAGAGGGAGGATTCTTTACCTGGCTCACATTTCCAGAGGGACTACAGGCCAAGGATATCCTGCAGCACGCAGAGGAAGAGGGCGTTGCGGCGGCCCCCGGAACTTCTTCCTACTATGAAGACCGGTACAAGGAGGAGGGGGAACACTCTATTCGCCTTTGTTTTAGCAATGTCCCCCTTGCGTCAGTAGAAGAGGGAGCACACCGGCTCCTACGCGCTATCGATCGTACCAAAAAGTAGCTGATGAGAGGATCATCTATCATGGCAATTTCTTTATTGAGGCCGCTGAATATACTATTGATAGGTGGAACCGGGCACTGGTCAGAGAAAAAGCACTATCCTACGTTACTTGCGTTACGCAGAGAGAGTATCCCAAACAGGGTGATCGCCATCTGCGATCCTGCTAATCCCTACACGACATCGGATCAATATTTTGCTATAGGCCGAAAGAACCTCCACTACATTCTCACCCATGACAGTCCCATGTGGATCGATCCTCATTCTATGAGTGGGAAAGAATTGGAGAATACTTTGTCGCGCATCCATCGAGAGGAGCATATTGATATCGCGATCGTGGCCTGCAATCCTATATCGCATTTCTTCTATTCCCTTTGGGCCATACAGCATGATATCAGCGTCCTATGTGATAAGCCTCTTGTTCTTCTCCCAGACTCCAGTAGTTCCGTGGAGAACGCCATTCAGATAGCGCTTCAGTTCTCGCAACTCGTCGACGCAGTGAGGGCAAGGCAGAGAGAAAATCCTCATTTTGCTCTCTACACGCTGCTGAGGAGAAGATTAGCTCGTCCCTATAGGACCATTGCCGATGGACTCTCTGAGATCTGTACGCGTACAGGACAGGGCATTACCAATATGACTGTCATCCTCAACAATGGCTTGCATCGCTATCCAGAGGAGTTCCTCAAAAAAGGTGCCCATGGCTACGATGAGGGTGTCGGTTCGTTGTGCCATTCGTCCTATCATTATCTTGACATCATCGCCTGGTATCTCGGGCTTTGCCGGGGAAATATCGCACGGATCGGTGTATCGGTCCCCTATGTACTCAGGGTTGGTGATTACCTTCGGGCGAAGTCGTATACCCGGCTCATGCACTTACTTGGCGAATCGGAACTCCAAGGACGCGGCCTTTCCGCGCTACCGGAAAAAGTATTGAGTGCTGAAATGGATTTTGTTGCGCATTTTACCCTCTATGACCGGGACGACAACAAAATCGGACTCGTCACCTATGCGAACAACCATACGACCTTTACGCCGCGCTTGGCGAAATACGCCGAAGGGAGTAGCGATCCGGGAAATGAAAAGCGGGGTGGGAGGACAAAACATCTCTACATCGATATTCACCAAGGAGTTGCACAACAATTCGTCATGGCGAGAAACGATGTGACCTTTGAGACGGCAGATATCGTGAGGAGGTTGCATCCAACGTTGGGGCAACAATACGACCGAAGAGAGTATACCAAAGATGAATATGAACCTGGTTCAAATCCAACGGATCTCTTCCGAAGCTTCGTTCTCAAGAGAGCAGGGATACAGATTCCCGAGACGCACGATGAATATTTAAACGTTTGGATGACCGGAAAGCTGACCCACGACCTTTTCAGCCAGTGCTATGTAAAGATTGCAGAGAATTATTGTCGTCCCTCTGTTCACGTAGAGAGCAGTATATCCTTGGGTAGTTGACCGGAAGGAGAGCCGTCAGATGTGGAAGCATGCGGAAGGCGAGAGGTCAATGTTCGACCGGAGTACTAGGGGCCACTTTCTACCGACGACTGTTTATTTAGTAGGGTGGGATCCCTCTCATGCGTTGGACGGATGGAGGAAACATTCCAGTCAATATGTATGAGCAATGATAAAGCCTCTTTTACTTTTGCATCAAGGGACTTAGGAAACTCTATGATGTCACGAGAAAGGCATGTATGTTGGGTACGATACACTTTGGACTATTTGATTGGCTCGATCGCCAACCCACTATGCTCTGGAAAACCTATCATGAGCACTTACAGCTTCTGACCATTGCAGATCAGTTGGGGTTTTTTTGCTATCATCTGGCGGAGCACCACGCAACTCCAGCAGGGATGGCTCCCTCCCCAAATCTGTTCCTTGCGGCTGCTGCTCAATGCACACGTAAAATTCGCCTGGGGCCTTTGTGCTACATCCTGCCACTTTACCACCCCCTACGCCTTGTGGAAGAGATTTGCATGCTTGATCACCTCTGCAACGGCCGCCTAGATATAGGGATAGGCCGTGGCGTTTCGCCACATGAGCTCGCTTATCACGGAGTAGAGCCGAAGAATGCGGGGGAGATGTTTCAAGAGGCGGTACGCCTGCTGCAGACAGCTTTTCTCAATGAGCGTCTGACGTATCAGGGGAACTTCTTTCACTATCAAGATGTACCAAGGGAAATTGTCCCTTACCAACAGCCATATCCACCATTATGGTATCCCACGTCAAATTCCGCAACGATTACCTGGCTGGGCGAACAAGGCTTCAATACTGTTTTGCGTGGTTCACCCAACGTTCTCCGCGGGCGTGTTACTCGGTACTGGCAGGTGTGGCAGGCGCATAGCCATGAGCCCGACCGGTTGAACGCGCATGTCTTAGAGCCGAAGGTGGGCATTACTGCGCAGGTGTTTATTGCGGAGACAGACGAGCAAGCAGAAAAGGTAGCACGTGAAGCCCACCGGACCTGGTTTGAGACCTTCGATCAGCTCTGGAGTGCTTTCGGACAATCGAAAGACTACTACTGCGGGGATTTTGACGCCATGATGGAGGAAGAAAGGATGATTGTTGGCTCACCTGCGCGTGTTCGTCAGCAGATTGCCAGATTGATAGAAATAACCAAGGCGAATTACTTTGTGGCGAGCCTTTTCTGGGGCAATTTAACGTATGAGCACATGCACACGTCTTTGCTCCTCTTCGCAAAGTATGTGATGCCAGAGTTCATGGGAAGGCAAGATGCCGAAAACACCTCAGCGTGAAGATAGCCTGTACTTTCTCGCAACCGAGGAACGATACCCGTTCCAGCGAGGTTCAATAGCCCAAAAGGAGTAAATTGTGACTGTATCCTCGCCGCTGCCTTCTTCGACTCACTTTAAGGTCGATCCGATTACCTTTGAAATACTTCAGCATCACTTGTGGAGCTTAGTAGAAGAGGCAGCAGATACATTAAAGCGCGTTTCGGGTTCGCCTGTTGCTACCGAAATTCATGACCTCAACGTTGGCCTTATGGATGCCGATGGCCGCTCAGTTATGATCGGCCACTATTCCGCTGCTAAGGGCACGACCCTTTCCTCTGTGGTTACTGATATCCTTGCAGAATACCAGGAGAACCCTGGTATTTATGCAGGTGATGCATTTATTTGCAACGATCCTTATGTTGGGGTCATGCATCAAAATGATGTTGCAATCGTAGCCCCAATTTTTACCGGGGAAACGCGCATCGCGTGGGTCGGTGCGGAAATCCATCAAATTGACGTTGGCGGACCGACACCAGGCCAGGTCCAATTAGGGGCTCAGGACATCTATGGAGAAGCTCCGCTCATCCCCCCATTGAAAATCGTCGAGCAAGGCAAAATTCGAAAAGATAACGAGAGAGAATACCTTCGTCATACGCGTGTCCCCGAACTTGTTGCGCTCGATTTGCGTGCGAAGATTGCGGCATGTAATTTCATCCGCACCCATATTGAAACCCTTATCGCACAATACGGACAGCATACTATTGTTGACATCCTTGGTGATATACAAACGTACGCCGAGTTGCGGCTAGGACAACGATTATCAGAGATCGGAGATGGTTGCTGGCGTCATCGCGCCTACGTGGAGTTCCGTGGTGAACTGTATCTACTGATGATCGAATTACGAAAAGAAGGCGCTCATCTCACCATTGATTTCAGCGGGACCGCCCGGCAGGCCGCTGCCACCATTAATATTACCAGAGCCGCCTTAGTCGCAAACGTCATGGGAAATATCGCGTCCAGAATGAGCTGGCAAATTCCCCGCTCGGTAGGCGGTTTGAGCCGCGTGGTGAGCATTATCACCGAACCAGGTACGATTGTTGATGCGACGTTTCCCGCTGGCGTTTCAAAGTCCACCACGAGTACCGGCTTGATGATCAGCGGGAGTTTAAGTTTGCTTTTTTCAAAAATGTTTTTGAGTAGTGAAAAATACAAGTCTCACGCGATGGGGGGGTGGCCAGGCGCGAAGGCACAGGAAGAGCTTCACGGCGTCAATCAGCGTGGCGAACCATTTGCGGCTGATATTCTCGATGGGATGGCTGGCGGTGGAGGAGCACGCACATGGAAGGATGGTATCGATACAGGAGGGCTGGGGAGTTCTCCCAAAACGGCGATCGCGAATGTTGAGCATTACGAGTTTGCCTATCCCATTTTGTATCTTTACCGCCGGGAATTGGTCGGTTCAGGAGGGGCGGGGAAGTTTCGCGGAGGCAACGGCATTGATCGTGCATACATCGTTCACGACCAGACCTCTATCAATGATATGGTTATGCATTGTGTCGGCTATGAGATTCCAGCATCGTCAGGTATCGCCGGAGGGCGCCCTTCGGTTACAAATCAGTTCTACCTGCTCCACAATAGCAACATCCGGGAAGTGCTTGCGCGATCACTCCCCACTGATATCGCTGAATTGACCGGTCAGCTAGAGGCATGCAGACCGATGACAAGGACTCAGCTTTCATACCAGGATGTTTATCGCTCGATTTCAAACGGCGGTTGTGGATATGGCGACCCCCTGGAACGAGAGATCGGGCTGGTTGAACAGGATCTGCAATATAGATGTATAACGCCCGATACCGCAATGGCTACCTACGGCGTCGTCTTTGTGGATGGGCATATTGATGAGAGCGCATCTCAAGAACGACGCGCCATGCTACGGGAACAGCGTCTTTGCTCGGCAGAGGAAGGAGTCCCTTGGGATCTTCCGCAAGAACCAATGAGTACGGAGCGAGCGATTACAGAAACACTGTTTGTCGGGCGGGGTGGACAGCAGTTCGTATTTCTGTGCCAATGCGGGCAGCCACTAGCCCCTCTTGAAGATAATTATAAGAAGTACGTAAAAGTGCGCCGTTATCCGGTTCAGGATGTCGCAGGCCATGTTCACCCGTCAAACCGGAGCGAGCATTCTGTCGAATTTCGGGAGTTCCTTTGCCCTCATTGTGGTGCGTTGATTGAGAGCGAAATCGCACGAAATGGGGATCCATTTGTCTGGGACTATCAGCCACTTCTCAAGGAAAAGGCATCAGCGTTACAAGGAGGCGAGAATATATGACATATGTGATAGCCATCGATTGTGGTGGGACATTTACAGATTGCATTGTCATCGATGAGCATGGAAAGTTGACAACGGGAAAGGCTGCATCAACCCCACTGGATTACATCGAGGGGATACTTGCTTCTCTTTCAGACGCGTCCCGGCATCTTCTCCTCTCCTGCGATGAATTGCTCGAGAAGGCAACAGTATTTGGGCATGGTACGACTATTGGGACCAACGCCTTGCTCGCACGCACAGGAGCGAATACGGGGTTATTGACAACCCGTGGTCATGAAGATGCCATTATCATTGGGCGAACAAAGCAAAAAATTGCAGGGTTAACTGATTTAGAAATGGGCGATTTCTCCCGCTTTGATAAAGCTGATCCTATTGTACCGAAATGGCAGATTCGAGGTATTAGCGAGCGCGTTGATTGGAAGGGGGACATTGTTACACCGTTATCTCACGCAGAAGTTGCCGCAGCCGTACATGCCTGGGTCGCTCAAGGCGTTGAGGCTATTGCCATCAGCTTTCTCTGGTCGTTTATGAATCCCCTTCATGAGCGAGAGGCCCGCGCTTTTATCACGAAACACTATCCCGAAGTATTTGTGACACTTTCGAGCGACCTTGCCCCCATCCTTGGCGAATATGAGCGGACGGCAACCACGGCGATTAACGCCTATGTCAGTCAAAAAACAGGAGCTTACCTTCGTATGCTGGAACAGCGGCTGTACCAAAGCTCGTTCCGTCACAAGGCATTTGTAATGCAGTCGTCTGGAGGTGTCACCTCTATTGAACGGGCATGTGAGCAACCAGTCACCTTGCTCGCATCGGGACCATCTGGAGGTCTGCAGGCGGCGGCAAAACTTGGGCAGAAGCTCGGCTATGATCACATCATCACCAGCGATGTAGGTGGAACAAGCTTCGATGTGGGTCTTATTTCAGACGGTGAACCCGAATTTGCAGATGCCCCGGTCCTCTCTAAATACCAGGTGGCAAATCCAATGCTAGATATTACATCGATCGGTGCCGGCGGAGGGAGTATCGCATGGATCGAGACGGGAACCGGGGTACTGAAGGTCGGCCCCCATAGTGCGGGTGCTTGCCCTGGTCCTGTTTGTTATGGCATGGGAGGAACGATGCCCACCGTGACCGATGCCAATCTCGTTCTCGGGCGCATCAATCCGGAATATTTCCTGGGAGGGCAAAAGCACCTCGACGCTGCCGCGGCCCAGTCGGCGATTGGGCAACACATTGCAAATCCGCTCGGTTGTAGCATAGAAGACGCATCAATGGGAATCATCAATATTGCGGATGCGCATATGGCGGATTTGGTGCAACGAATATCGTTCGACCGAGGACATGATCCCCGGCAATTTATTCTTTTTGCCTTCGGGGGGGCGGGACCCCTCCACGTTGGAGGGTATGCACGACGGCTACATCTGAAGCATGCCCTCGTTCCGGCAAAGGCAGCAGAATTCTCGGCTTACGGAATAGCCATAGCGGACGTACTCTCGATTAAGGAATGCTCTGAGCTTGTGATTGAGCCTTTTGATCCCACGGCGATTGCACGAATATTTGACCGACTTGAAAAGGACGCGCTCCACCAACTTACTGAAAATGGGATTAGTGAGCAAGACATTTTCTTTCGCAGGAGCGTCACAGCCCGCTATCGGGGTCAAGTCCAGGCGGTAAGGGCATCAGTGCCACAGGGACATGTAGATGAAAAGACCCTTTGTCAGACGATTGAAGCATTTCAGAAGAACTACGAACAAAAATATGGGCCAGGAACAGCCTATCGCCGTGCTGGTATCGAAATAACTTCCTTGAGAGTGCAGGCGTTCGCGCCACGTCCATTTCCCGGAAATGCTTCTACCTTCAACCATGCCCATAAGCCCCTTTCTAAGCAAACGGGACGGAAGGTGTTTTTTCATGAAACGGGAGGATGGCAAATGACACCCGTGTACAGAATGGAGCAGTTCCACGTCGGGGACCGCCTTGTTGGGCCGGCTATCATTGAAGCACCTGATACTACCCTGCTCATTCACCCGGACGATGGTATGGAAGTTGATACCTATGGAAACTTTTTGATCCAGTTAGCGGGGGGACCTGAGAAAGAGGAAAGGGGCTGATGAAAATCAGTAGATGCACGAACGCTGAAAGGGAATGTAATCGTGCATAGAGTCATATGCGCATAATGAGGATGCGCTTTTGGGAGAACCATCATGGGAACAACAATTATACAGAAGGTTCGTTTTACGCGCGCGCTTCAGTCACCCTCATTTGCTCTTTTATGGATAGGGCAAGTTATTTCTGCCATGGGGGATGGCACCTATAACATCGCTTTAGCGTGGCAAGTTCTTCTCCTGACAAGGTCGGCAACCGAGATGGGCATTGTGCTGAGCGTACAATTCATTCCGTTGCTTCTCTTTACATTATTCGGCGGCGTTGCAGCTGACCGCCTTCCGCGACGTTCTGTCATGCTCTGGTCTGATGTTGGACGTGCAGGGATTATGTTCATTATTGCCGTACTGGGATGGGCTCACCTCCTGCAGTTGTGGCATCTCATCGTAACCGCCTTTCTCTTTGGCCTCGTGCGTGGCTTTTTTGATCCTGCGTACCAGTCGATCCGGCCGCAACTTGTCGAGAAAGAAGCACTGCCCTCGGCCAACGCACTGACGGGCTTGAGCCGGCAGATGAGTAGACTTGTAGGCCCGAGCATCGGGGCAATATGCGTCTCACTGGCCGGACCCGCTACTGCCTTTGCCTTTAATGGGGTAACGTTCCTTGCCTCAGCTGTGTTTCTTTTCGCACTGAAAATGCCCCCTAGGCAAGAAGGTGCCGCCTTAAAGAGAGAGGAGAACAGTCAGCATCGTCGTGGGCTCATGAGACGGGGTGAGAGTATCCTTAAGGACCTCGGGGAGGGGTTGCAGTTTGTGCTTTCAGTAAAATGGCTCTGGGCGACGATATTGGTTGCATCCCTGATTAACCTTGGGTTGATGGGGCCACTGACAGTTATCCTGCCCAAACTTGTGCAGCAGGTGTACAAAGGGAATGTATGGGTTCTGGGCATGTTGACAACGGCAGGTGCGATAGGGACATTGCTGGCGACATTTATTATTGGTCACATGGGGCAATTAAAGCACCGCGGGCTCCTAGCGTATTTTTCACTAGCGCTCTCCAGCTTTGCCCTCATCTGGTTCGGACTTCCATTTCCTTTCTACGTTCGCATCAGCAGCGCGATTGCTGCAGAGTTTATTATTGGATTTTTTATCGTGATTTTCAATATTCTCTGGGTTACCATCATGCAGGAGCTTGTCCCTATCGAGAAGCTTGGGCGGGTAAGTAGTATTGATTCCTTTGGATCAACGCTCCTCCTCCCTGTGGCATACTCATTAGCTGGTGTATTTAGCGATCACTTTGGCGAAGATTCAGTATTTATCATTGGCGGTATCCTCACGCTGGTGCTCTCACTGATTGGCCTCTCAATTCGAGAAGTCCGTCAACTAGAATAACGCCTCGCCCAGAGGAGCAGCTTTCTGAAAGTTATAAATTTGGAGGGAAACGAAGAATGCTCAGCAAAGAAGCGAATGAGAAATTAACGCTCGTTGGACCAGGAACACCTATGGGCAATTTATTGCGTCGCTACTGGCATCCTGTAGCGGCCAGTGTAGAGGTTCCGCCTGAAACTGCCATTGGTGTCAAACTGCTTGGTGAGAATCTTGCATTGTTTCGCAGTGAGCAAGGGACATTGGGATTAGTAACCGAGCGCTGCCCTCATAGAGGGGCATCGCTCGCTTTTGGCATTCCTGAAGTGGGGGGAATACGTTGTCCGTATCATGGCTGGATTTTTGATGAACAGGGGAAATGCCTAGAGCAGCCAGCGGAACCCCCAACGAGCACGTTTTGCCAGCGAATTCGCATTCCTGCATATCCTGTCCAAGAATTAGGGGGGCTCGTTTGGGCGTATATGGGACCCTCCCCAGTTCCATTGCTACCGCACTTCGACCTCTTCGCCCGTGAAGATTTGGACCGATCTATCGGCATTACCAGAATTCCTTGTAACTGGCTCCAGATTATGGAAAACTCTCTCGATCCCGTTCACAGAGAATATCTTCACGGGAGGTACTCGAACTATATTATGAAACAGCAGGGGCGAAAACTGGCTCCCCCAGAACCACATCATGAAAAACTGGCGTTTGATGTCTTTAAACACGGAATCATCAAGCGGCGTTTGGTTGAGGGGCAGAGTGAGGATGCCGATGATTGGAAAGTTGGGCATCCAATGCTCTGGCCAAATATCCTCTCTGTAGGGAATGAGCGCAGCCCTAGTTTCCAGATCCGGGTTCCGTTAGATGACGTCACCACGCTGCATTTCTGGTATCTCGCCAAACCTCGAAAACCAGGATCACCACCGCAAAACAGCGTTCCAACTACCGATGTGCCTTACAAAGATAAGGAGGGGAACTTTATCCTTGATACAATCAGCGGCCAGGATATGATGGTTTGGATCACTCAAGGAGATATTTCTAATCGGACAACGGAGCGTTTGGGCTCGTCTGATAAGGGAATAATTCTCTACCGGAGTCTTCTCTTGGAACACATTGATATGGTAGACAGAGGCGAGGACCCCCCGGGAATTATCAGAAATCCAGAAGAGAATACTCTGATTGAAATCCCCCGCGAAAAAGATGCCCGTTATGTCGCTGGGAACTTTATGGAAACTCATGGGGAGGGCGTCGTCTTTGCAAAGCAAACTGGCTTAGAGGTAAAGTAAACTGGCGCGAAGCTAGGTGGCATCCATGATGATTATGATAATGTGGTAACATGAGTCATTCCGAACTTTGATACCATTGGGAAACCCTAGACAAAGGAGAAAACATCAATTAGGAGAGAGAAAAAGTAGCATCTCTTTCTTTTCAGAAAGGAGAGTATAGGTGAAGAAGAGAGGGAAGAAGCAATGTCACTGTATCAAGAACCTGTTGGTCCTGTCCCAGAAGAAACGGTTCGTATCGCTCAAGTAGTGTTTCGTCAAGGAAATAGGTGTATCCGTTTGCGAGAAGCACTGAGAACCATTTTTGATGAGGAATTTGCTGATCTCTTCTCTTCTACAGGAAGACCTGACGAAGCGACGTGGCGTTTAGCAATGGTTTGCATTCTGCAATACATCGAAGACCTTTCTGATCGTCAAGCCGCTGAGGCGGTACGAGCACGTATTGATTGGAAGCATTTGACTTAGACTTGAACTGACTGATCCAGGCTTCGATTTCACGATCCTCACGGACTTTCGTGCTAACCTGCTTGCAGGAGAAGCAGAGCAACGAATCTTTGAGTTGTTGGTCAGCACTTGAGCGAAGGAGGCTGGATCAAAAAACGAGGAGTGCAGCGCACCGATTCAACTCATGTCTTGGCGGTGATTCGTCGGCTCAATTGAGTCGAGTTGCTCGGCGAGACGCTACGCACAGCCCTCAATACGCTCGCCCAACACCATCCCGATTGGCTGTGAGTTGGGTTCCTCAAGAGTGGTTTGAGCGCTATAGCCGCAGGATTGAAGAATGGCGCATTCCAGGGGCCAAAGACCAACAGGAAAATGTGATAAAGCAGATCAGAGAGGATGGTTCGCGTTTGCTCACCCAATTGTGGAGCGACCGGCCTAGCAGTGTGATCTTGACGAAAAAGTACGACGTAGCATATTGTTTTTGATAATCAGAGGGACTGTCATATGACTACAGAAAGTCAGTCTAAAAACTTTTCCATCCTCGGACAAATGACCTTTGTGAGTCTACCATGTTGCTCACCTGCGTCAAGGTCGCTTCGCTCTCATGATACGGCTTCTCAAGCATGGTTAGAAGATAATACGCAATTCGTCAGTCGAAAACAGCGAGTGTTTTCGCTGGAAGTGGCAACATTTTCGATTAGCAACCATAACTGGCCTTGGAAGTAGCCTCATAGGTATCAAACTCTTGTCAACTTTACAAAAGGAGCGAATAGAAGAGGAACATGTCTCCTTCAAAAAGAACATGCTCTGAGTACGTACAAATATGCTTGTAATGTATTTGAAGAAATTAGAGCTACCTTAACTGTAGTTATATGGTACGTCCTACCTTTTCGTTAGAATGGCACCGATAGTCCCGGCGTTAAGTAAGAGGGTAAATTGCGGCCTCTAACGCAATACCTGTTTAACTGTAATTTAGGACAGGAAAGTACATGGTGACTAAGCAACAATACTGGATGCTTTTAGCACTTCAAGAAGCGCAATCTGCGGCTGCAAAAGGTGCATGGCCCTGTGGAGCAGTAATTGTTCAAGGTGATCAACTCATTGCCAAAGGACAGAATGCTGTAGCACTTATACCAGATGCAACCGCGCATGCTGAGATTCAAGTCATCCGGCGAGGATGCCAACGGTTACAAAGCCGGAACTTAGCTGGCACGCACTTGTATACAACAGCCGAACCTTGTCCTATGTGCATTGCTGCGTGTGTGTGGGCAAGCATATCAAAGGTCTACTATGGTGTGTCCATAACAGATCTTATGCAACTTGGAGAAAGACAGATTGCTCTTACCAGTCAGGAAATTGTCGAGAAAGCCTTTCATAAAGTAGAACTTGTAGGTGGATTACTCAGGCAAGAATGCCTCGACCTCTATAAACATGATCGATAGGATAACAGGAGTCCTACTTGGGGTTATAACATTTTTTCGTACACTTTTCCCCGCTCATATAATAAGACAATCATGCAGGGGTACACCACCCAGCATGAAAAAGTGTAGAATAGAGAAGGATGCACCAGCACCGAGATCGTCTTCTCCATTGGACCCAAGAGTCAGCAGATAAGACCGATCCGGGGGACACAGGAACCACGCATTGTCGCCCATCCCAGAAGCTGGTTTTCTGAGGTGGAGCACGCAGAAGAGAATCTTTGTTCAGGTCTCCCCACGTTGGAGCATCCCCTGGTAGGAAGGAGAAGAACCGAACGGAGGGATGGGAAGATGGAAATTCTCTACTCACGATGCGCAGGCGTGGACGTTCATAAGAAGACTCTTCGGGTGTGTTTGTTGATGCGGCAACCCACGGGTGAACTTCACAAAGAATTTCGCACCTATGGGACAACCACCCAAGAGATATTGGCGCTGGCGGATTGGCTCAAAGAGCACAGGTGTACGCATGTGGCGATGGAAGCGACAGGAGTGTATTGGAAACCCGTGTACAACTTGTTGGAAGACAGTTTTGAACTGCTCGTGGTCAATGCGCGGCATATCAAAGCCGTTCCGGGACGCAAGACTGTAAATGTGATTACTCGATGGTTCTCCGTCTTCTTCCGTGCAAGGAAATGTGATATAATGAAAGGAACCATTCCCGCCGAATATCTCACGCCTCCCAAGAAAAGAGTTTATGTCCCTCATCACATTATTACCCGATCTTCCCGGTTGCTCAGTAGAACAAGTGAATCAAACCGGGGAAGCTGTACTTATTACTGCTTGTGCCACGACATCAAGTGCCTGTTGTCCTGATTGCCAACACCTTTCTTCCCAACTTCATAGCTCGTATACTCGTTCACCAAAGGCACTGCCATCAAGTGGGCGACCGGTTCGTCTGCTCTTACAGGTGCGACGATTCCGCTGTGCGAACTCGAGATGTCCGCGAAAAACCTTTGCAGAACCATTTCCACATCTTGTCGCTCCTCGTGCTCAACGGACGTCCTCAGTACGGGATATCTTGCGCGTCATCGGAGAAGCCCTGGGTGGTGAAGCGGGTGCGCGACTGAGCCAGCAACTGGCAATGAAGTGCAGTCCTGCAACAGTATTGCGTCTCGTTCGCCAAGCCCCTTTGCCCTCTTCCTCCACTGTACGGGTCCTGGGAGTGGACGAGTGGGCCTGGCGTAAGGGGCAGAGCTACGGCACCATCCTAGTGGATTTGGAGCAACAAGCACCAATTGATCTTCTTGAGGATGCTACCGCGGAGTCCTTTGCCGCTTGGCTCCAGAAGCATCCCAGTGTTGAAATAATCAGCCGTGATCGTGGCACTACCTTTGCTGATGGAGCCAAGCGGGGTGCTCCGCAGGCTCTTCAGATTGCTGATCGCTGGCATCTCATCGTGCGCCACATAGGCGCGTATTCGATCCCTTTTAGAGAAAGGAGAGGTTGAGAGCGAAAGACCTCTGGGGCGGTGGCTTACCTACTATCGAAAGATGAAGGGGACAGTAGCATGCCACAAAGCCGCGCTTGCCTGAAGGCGTTTACGGCAAGGCCCGATTGCCCCGCGCGTCCTGGTGAAGCTGAATTGCCGAACCTAGCCTTCCAGCGGCGAAAGCCACGCCCGTCGTTGTAGATAGCGTCTGTTGCGACGTTCCCGGAATACACATCTGTTGAGCATGGGTGTGAAATACACTGGGGTTGGAGAGACCAGTGGAACGCTCTCTCCGGGAAGCGATGGGAAATGATCCCATTGAAGGAAGCGAAAGGGCACCTAAAACGCGCTAGAACGTCGAATACGTGAGAATGTGGGATACCCTTCCCTACGCGAGTAGAAAGGGTACAGAGCCATCATAGTACTCGCGGGAGTTACGACCCGCCAAGGAGCGCCGGAAAGAGGCGTACAGGGGAAAGGGTGGCAGGGAATACAGGAGAAGTGAGGAAAGTTGGCGCGTGATGCGCTTACAAACTCTCCTCAGAGACTTCTGGAAACTGGAAAGCCCGTTGCCATGAAAGTGGCCCGGCGGGTTTGGGAAGAGGCCGTTGGAAAAGGGCTTCCGTCAGGAAGTACCTCGCTGGCGGCCTACTTCATCCATAATCTGGGCGAAGCCTTGGAGAAGGTGTTAGCGCGACATCATGGCGAACTGAAACGTGCTTTTATGCGAGAAACGGAGCAGCAGTCGCTCCCACTCGCCGAGCGAGAAGTCCATGTTGCATCCAAGCCCCCTTCCCAAGCCGAGCAAGTACGAATCGCTCGGCAGGAGCGGCGTCGGACAATCTTCACTCAAGTCCATGAGTTGTATGCACAAGGTTGGAGTTGTGCTTCCATTGCTCGCATGATTGGCATTCACCGGCAAGACCGCCGTCAAATATGCTACAACTGAGCACTTTCCTGAGTCGCGGAGTGATCTGCGTTGGAAACTCGCCCCCTATCTTCCGTTTCTGCAAAGTCAGTGGGCCGCCGGACAATACAATATCGCTTTCCTGTACCAGACAATCCGCGCCCAAGGCTACTTGGGTTCGGAAACCTCGGTGCGGAAGTCGCGTGACCTCGCTCCGAAAGGAGATTGGACCCGCGAGACGACCACGAAGGTTTTATCCTCCCGTACCCAAGGAGAAAAAGCGACAACAACATACCGCTCTTTCGAGCCGTCGTGCCACGTGGTTGGTCTTGCAAAGACCTGAGAACCTCTCAGCAGAAGACCAGCACCTGCTGGAGCACGTCAGGCAAGCCCATATTCAGGTGAAGGCGGCATGTGAGTTGGCACAGGCCTTCGTGCAAATGATTCGTGGAAGGGATGCGTCCGCACTCCAACCTTGGTTGGAAAAAACGCTCACGAGCGAAGTCTCAGAACTCCATACATTTGCAGCAGGTATCAAGCGTGACCAGGATGCTGTGCTGGCTGCTCTCACCTATGAGTGGAGCCAAGGTCAGGTAGAAGGTGCGCCGTTTCGGTGTTGATGAGATTCTTCTTTGAAAGGAGAAAGGTTGAAAGCAAAAGACCTTTAGGACAAGAGCTTACCTAGCGGGGAAACCCAAAGGGGACAGTAGCATGCTTCTAACGCGGAAAAGCCCGAAGACATGTAGGGTATTCTGTTCCGCAAGTCCTGTATGCATGGTGAAACTGCGTTTGTTGAACCCAAGTTCCGCACGGCGTTCTGGCCGCCCATCGCAGCATGTCTGATGCGATGACACTGGAATACACATCTCGCCTTCGAGGATGTGGAACGCTTTCTCCAGTGAATAACACCCAATGAGGGTGGCAAGGAACGAACGGGCACCTACCCATACTACTACGTCTCATCAGCGTCAAGGCGGGATGGCCTACGGGTGGAAACACCTAGGGTTACGGACCCCCCCCGTAGTACTCTGAGCGCGGGAGAACCGCGTACAGGGGGAAGGGGCAACTCTTGAAAGAGAGTCAGAGCTTTTCACTGACGATGGAAAGCAGGGGAGGTATCGTCGAGTTCAAAGAAAGTACAGGTACGCGAGATGCGAGATGCCCAGACCATCTTAGGACTCATTGGTGAACGAGGCAGAAAAGGGTTGCCTCTGGAACGGGTGTATCGTCTGTTATTCAATCGAGAGTTGTACCTCGTTGCGTATGGTCGAATCTATCGAAACGCAGGAGCAATGACGAAAGGCTCAACGGCAGAAACCGTTGATGGGATGTCCCTTCAAAAGATTGATGCCATCATCGAGGCAGTGCGTCACGAACGGTATCAATGGACCCCAGTCCGGCGAGTCTACATTGAGAAGAAACACTCAACGAAGAAACGTCCGTTGGGCATTCCTTCCTGGTCCGACAAATTGCTCCAAGAGGTCATCAGGATGATCTTAGAGGCATACTACGAGCCGAATTTCAGCCCGCATTCCCACGGGTTTAGACCGGAACGAGGATGTCACACAGCGTTGCGAGAAATTTACCAGACGTGGACAGGCGTAGTGTGGTTCATCGAAGGAGATATTGCTCAGTGCTTTACCAGCTTGGACCATTCCGTCTTGTTGGAGACCCTGAGCGAACGCATCCGTGATGGGCGGTTCATCCGTCTCATCCGTGAATTGCTCACGGCAGGGTATTTGGAGGAATGGAAGTTCCACGAAACCTACAGTGGAACTCCCCAGGGCGGCATTTGCAGCCCTCTTCTCACAAATATTTACCTGCATCGACTCGACACGTATGTCACCGAAACACTCATTCCAGCCTACACCAAAGGAAGACACAGAGGGAAAAATCGAACGTACTTCAACCTCCTCGCCCGTGCCTACCTTCTCCGCAAGAAGGGAAAGCGAGCAGAGGCGAAGCAATGGAGGAAGCAGGCGCAGACCATGCCCTCTTATGATCCGAACGACCCCACCTACCGACGACTCAGGTACTGTCGCTATGCTGACGACATGCTGTTGGGATTTGTTGGTCCCAGGTCGGAGGCAGAAGAAATCAAGCAGCAGCTCGGAACGTTTTTGCGAGAACATCTCAAGCTGGAACTGTCCGAAGCCAAAACCCTCATTACCCATGCACGGAGTGAGAAAGCGCGATTTCTCGGCTACCACATCCATACTCTCCATGAGGATACTCAACGGGACCACAGGGACCAAAGGAGTCTCAATGGGAGGATTGGACTTCGAGTGCCGGAAGAGGTGATCGAAGAAAAATGCCGAACCTTGATGAAGAACCACAAAGTGAGACATCGACCTGAACTATATCAAGACAGTGATTTCACCATCTTGAACACGTATCAGACGGAATATCGCGGTGTGGTGAACTACTATCGACTGGCGTATAACCTTTCTAACCTGGACAAGTGGAAGCAAGTGATGCAGCAGTCACTCGTGAAAACACTGGCAGCGAAGTTCCAAATTTCGGTCCCGCAAGTGTATCGAAGATACCGAACGACCCTGCTGGTTGATGGAGTTCCCTATCAAGGGCTTCAAGTTGTCAGGGAACGGGAAGGAAAGAAACCATTGGTAGCCACATGGGGAGGCATCCCTTTGAAATGGACTATTCAGGCAACCTTGACTGACCAACGACAGCGTATCTGGAATGTGCGCTCGGAACTGGAACAACGGCTCCTTGCTCAAGCATGTGAGTATTGCGGCTCCACTGAACACATCCAAGTTCATCATATTCGGTCCCTCAAAGACCTTCAAAAGTATGATGGACGTGAAAAACCGACATGGGTGAAAATCATGGCGGCTCGTCAGCGCAAAACGTTGGTCCTCTGTCGTAGATGTCATCAGGATATTCATGCTGGAAGACCGATGACACAACCTTCGTCACGTTCATGAACGAAGTACGATGCTAGAGAGCCTGGTGCGCTGAAAGGTGCATGCCAGGTTCGAGGAGGGGTGGTTGGAAACGTACCTGAAAGGGTAACGCGCTAGCCACCTACTCTACGGCAGGTTCATCGCTTAAAGCAGCTCAAACGTCAATCCTATGGACGTGCTGGATTTGATCTGTTACGACATCGAGTCCTTGCGCGATCTGAATGAGCTTAGCACGGAAGATGACGGAGAACCACAAAAGCGGGACCAGATCACCCATACATCATAGAGGAAAATGAATAAAATGGGGAGTAAGAGAAGAAACACGACCTTGAGGGATCTCCTTGTGATGTGTGGAAAGTAAGCGAAGTAAATTACGTTCATGCACGTTACTGTTGAGCAAGCTTGCCATAGAGCAATTCATTTTCCTTCTGCAATTCTCTCACTTGTTGCTCCAACTTGTGAACACGCTCCTTGAGGCGTGCAATTTGTGCGTCCTTTGCATCCTCGCTCTTTCTTGGAGAGATTTGAACAGTAGGAGGTTGAGTTCGCGGCAGTTCACGAAGGCGTCGGATTTCTTGAGCGAGATCGGCATGTCGAGGATCATACAAAAATGTCTTGGAGACATGGGCTACTTCGCAGACCGTTGAAAAGTTGACGATTTTGCCTTGTTGCTGCAGTCCTCGAATAGCGTCTTTGGTACGCTGCCTCGCCTGTTCACTCTTTTCGGCAGCGAGACGGATCACTTCTTGGGTGTTCGGCTTCCGATTCACCTACTTCCTCCCCGGTTCTTTGAGCGTTGGTCAGCAGGCAGGTGTAGCTCATTGAGGACTTGCTCCATCCCTCTGATTTGGTCAGTAAGGTCATTGGCATACATCTCCCATCCTTGTGCATCTGCGGTCTGCTTACTCTTTTTCAGATCTTCCAGTGTAGCAACAATGACAGGAGCATGGTGAGGAGTCGTGACGAGCTTGTGACAAGGGCCATTGTCCTTAGTAAAACAGGCATTCTGTCCGTAGGGACATTTGTTGGCCTTCGCATGATGAAGACACTGTCCCCAAGGAAGAGAGAGTTTACGTAGGTTGGAGACAACCCAGTCGAGTTCGCTTTCATCGCCCTTTTCCAGTTGTTCTTTGAGCGATTTGAGCGCAACTCCTCCAACAGCTTGACCAGAAAGGACGAGTGCTTTAAACTTTTGTTTGAGGGTGATGTCATCAATTTGCGCATACCGTAAGGTCATTTCAGGACTCATGTGATCAAGATAGGCCATCACATCAGCAATCCCCAGGCCATTGTTAATCATTTGTGTCCCAACTGTGTGCCTAAAGGCATGCGGCTTGAAGCGGTAGACGTGCCCATCCGGCCCTAGAATAGGACCCTTTTCAGCTACCTCGTTGAGATGATCACAGAAATTCTTAAACTTGTACAATCCTCTTTTGGTACGGAACAGATACTTCTTCTCAAAGAGATCTGGAATTTCCTGGATCAGGATGTGTTGCTGTTTGATCGCCTCTGCAACAGCTGTTGTCACTGGCAAGGGCCGACCATCTCTCTTCAATTTGTGGTTGTACCAATGGAGACGCGGATCGCCTGATGCATCGAACTCCAGACACCCTTCTGTCAGATGGAGGGCATCAATGGCACGCAGTCCCACCACACTCAGAATTGTCATGAGATTGCGAGCATATGGACGAAGCAGAGTGATATGTGCCTGTAATTGCTTCAGAACAAGCTCTGGGATGGGACGAGGTCGCTTTTTGACCTGGGGTGGTTGGTCCTCATCGTAAATGAGGTAATGGTGTGGTGCCTCTTCCCATTCATGTCGTTGCATGTATACAAACATGCTCTCTGTCGCAATGAGCATATGTCGCCTTTTGAACACAGAAATGGAATGTCTCCGTCCTCTCTCATCGATCCAGGAGGCGGTAAGCACAGGTTCAATCATCTCTCGTGTTACCGCCGCAAAAGAAGCAAGACCAGGGTAGCGGTTGTCCAGATTCCAGAGAAATGGCTTGAGCCATCTCAAATAGGAACTCAACGAGCTTGGTTCCCAAAATCCGAGGCGTGCTCGGAAGTAGCGTTTTACCACTGCTTTTAATGCGTGGTTGCAAAGAAAGGAAAAGTTTAATTTAAGTGCTGAAGCCGCAATATGCTTTGGGTAGTCGGGTACTAATCGTCGTACATCAACAATCTCCTTTTCCCATTCAGCAGCAGGATTTTCCGCCAGTGGAACTAGCCCACGTACCTCTGGATCATGATGCTCACGGAAAACAACAACTCCCAGAGATTCGAGCATATGCCGAAACGCTTCATCTTTCAGTGCCTGATACCACGAGGAGGCTGATGCGTATCCGATGTTCTGAGTGAGCTGAGAGGGAGTTAACGCTCGATTCTCGTCATCTTGAAGAAACGTCCAAATTTTTCTTTGAGGAAGGGTCATTTGCTCGATGGTGAGAGATTTCCAGGTGAGAATCTGTGCCACGTGATTGCGCCTCCTGATATGCATGCCACTTTTGACTCAGATCATTGTCATCTAAATGAACATACGTATTGATCGTCGTCTGAACGTGTGCATGGCCTAAACGTTTCTGAACATAACTGGAATCCCAGCCTGCTTTCACCAACTCTGTTGCATGAGAATGCCGGAGCATGTGGGCATGAAGACGAATGCCGCTTTTCTGACTGTAATAACGAAACAGTCCTTTGACAGCCTCACGATTCAACGGTCGTCCATATGTAGAAGACCCCCATTTGTCCTGAGCATTCTTTTTGAGAACGACAAAAAGATGATCGGTGTCAAAGGTGTGTGCTAAGAGGAGGTGATCAAGCAGCTCCATCACGGTTGGAGAAAGGTCAATGAAGCGTTCTTCTCCCTCTGTCATCCTTTTTGCTAAAGCTCCATTTTCCAGACCTGCTCTTCGACGTATCCATATCCCGTTGCGATGGAATTCTAGGTCTTGGATGAGGAGGCCGAGTACTTCACCGACACGTAGTCCCCCCTCTCGCATCAAAAGCACAAGACATCGAAATTGTCTGTTGTCAATTGAAGCCAGAAAGATTTCCAAATCAGAGTCCTTCACCGCTTTGATGCGTTTCTTTGGTTCTTTGAGCTTCACGACACGTCTAGCAGTTTTCCCTCGGCTCGTATGGACGAGAAACGGCTTAAAGCCACTGAAGCGATTGGAAATCTGTTCGTAGAGGATGGGACTCTTGAGAATCACTCCTCGCTGAATGTGATAGCGGTAGAAGCTACTCACCGTACTGAGGATGGTGTTGACACTGCGTTCACTGAGTTGGCTGATACGATGAAGTGTGGAGATGCCAACCTGTTGCAATGGATGACGCAACCATTGGACAAAATGAACGAGATCGTCAGGAGTCGCTTGGTGCCATTGTACACATGACTGCTCTAAAAACGTAAAAAAGTGGCACAGATGTCTACAGTAGTTTTCTAATGTGTAAGGAGATTTTTCGAGAGCTGCTAAGTAGTCGAGATACTGCTTGACTGGTCGGATGAATTCACATGCCTCGTCTACCAGATACAACTGCTTATGATCTTCTCGCCTAGCCCAGACTCCCCTGACCATCACCATACCTCCTCGTACTTTGGCAGAAGTATATCATTGCCTACGTTGATGAACAATACTTCTTTTTCACCATTTTTTTGTACGATATGTGGAAATACCAGGTGAAAGGGTTCACTCCTAACTTTCCAGACAGTACTGTTGCTCTATCCCCATTTTGAATATTTCCTCCTCTGTTGTACTGCACTTGAGTGTTGAGTTACACTCAAATAAAGCTAGTTTAGCCCGGCGTAATTGGCAAAAAGAACAGCGAGAAATATTTTCCTTTCATACTTAGGAGGGCAGATTGCCAGACATGCTTCGTAGGCGATCAGCGAGCGCGGTGTAGCGTTGCCGATCCATGACACGTTTGATCGTAAGACTAATAGCTTTAGTAGGCCCGACCAGGATGGCCAGTTGTTTTGCACGGGTGAGCCCCGTGTAGAGCAAGTTCCGGGAGAGCAGAAGGTAGTGTTGCATAAACAGAGGGAGAATCACGACTGGGTACTCACTCCCCTGGGATTTGTGGACCGTCACTGCCCAGGCGAGCGCGAGTTCCGAGAGGTCTGCGTAGTCGTAGGTCACGTCACGCTCCGCAAATTGCACCACGACCTCTTGCTCCTCTAAGTCAATGGAGGCAATGGTACCCATATCCCCGTTGAAGACCTCCCGTTGGTAGTCATTTACTTGCTGGATGACCCTATCTCCCATCCGCAATGTGTGCCCACCACGAGCCAGTTCTCCTTTTCCAGGGCGCGGGGGATTGAGGACTTGCTGCAGCATCGTATTGAGCTGGCGCGTCCCAATTTCTCCACGAGTAGCCGGACAGAGTACCTGCACCTGCTTAACTGGATCAATGCCATGCTTGGGTAAGTAATCGCTCACGAGATGAGCGATGCACTCTGCGCCCAGCGGGGGTTCTGCAGCCTCCAACCACAGGCAGTCTGACTCGGTGAACTTGGTCGTAGGCACGAGGTGCGGAAAGTGGCCGGCATTGATGAGGTGGGCGTTGGTGATGATGTGGCTGGCCTGCGCTTGGCGAAACACTTCCGTGAGCCGAACCACCGGAATCTGTTCCGAGGCAATCATGTCTCGTAACACCATGCCGGGGCCAACGCTGGGTAATTGATCGATATCGCCAACCAGTAACACCTGTGCACCGGGAGGAATCGCCTTGAAAAGTGAATGGGCTAGGAACAGATCAAGCATGGAGGTCTCATCGACGATGATGGCCTCTGCCTCCAGGGGGTTCTGCTCATCAAAGCGGAAGTGCATGGTCTTGGGATCAAACGCCAGCAACCGATGGACCGTCTTCGCTTCTCGTTTGGTCATCTCTGAAAGCCGCTGCGCTGCCCGTCCCGTGGGCGCAGCTAGCACGATGGACTTGCCCATTGCTTTCCACAACGCGGCGATGGTTTTGGTCGTGAACGTTTTGCCACATCCTGGCCCTCCTGTGAGGATCAATAGATGTGAAGAAGCCGCCAGTTCCACGGCACGCCGCTGCTGATCAGAGAGCGTCATGCCCATCTTCTGTGTGTAGCCGTCGATCCAGCGTTGCACCCGTGGCAGATCAACAGCGATAGGTGCCCTTGCAAAGCCTGCAAGACGGCTGGCCAATGCCACTTCTGTATGGTAAAACGCAGGGGTGTAGCAGATCTGCAGCTCGTGAAGGTCTCCATATCCTGGTTGCATCATGAGTTGCTTCGCCTCAGCCATCTGCGCGATGAGTTCCGTGATGCGTGCAGGTTCGACGGGATGCTCTGGAAGTGCCAATTGCTTGACCACACGCTGAACGAGTTCCCCGTTCGGGAGGAAGCAATGCCCATCCTCAGCGGCCCCGTTCAGCACGTGGGTAATCCCAGCTTGATAGCGAAACGGAGAATCCGGGGCAAGTCCCATATTGCGTGCGATCGTGTCGGCGGTGATGAAGCCAATCCCGTAGATATCCGTTGCCAGTTGGTAGGGGTTCTTTGAGACGATCTCGATCGCCTGATCACCATACTGTTTGAAGATTTTCACGGCGTACGTCGTTGAGACCCCGTGACCTTGCAGGAATACCATCACCTCTTTGATGGCCTTCTGTGCAGCCCAAGCCGAGGTGATCATCTCGACACGTTTGTGTGCAATACTGGGGACTTCGATGAGCCGTTCGCTGTGTTCCTCGATGATGTCAAGCGTCTCCAGTCCAAAGTGGGCCACGATACGCTTAGCTGTCATAGGACCGATCCCTTTGATGAGACCGCTGCCCAGATATTTCTCGAGACCAGTCAAGGTCGCGGGTTTGGTCTCCTGAGCGTGTACAACCTGAAACTGCTGCCCGAACTTTGGATGGTCCCGCCAGTACCCGGTGAGCCGTAGCGTTTGTCCAGCATGAATGTCAGGGAAGCGACCAACGAGGGTGACGAGATCGCGTTCCCCTGGCGTTTTCAATCGCGCAACGGTGTATCCCGATTCTTCTGAGTGAAAGGTCACCCGTTCGATGATCCCTTGCAGGTGCTCAGTAGGTGGACGGGCAGTGAGCATCTTCTCTGTCTCTGGTGATGACACGATCTTGTCTTCCCTTTCAGCATGTTTGGAATAAGTATATCAGCGACGCTCCTTTATGCCAAGAGACTATCAGGCAGATCAAAACTCTTGATGCCGAAGGCACCATATCTCAAAGTCATTGTCGAGCTCAAAGTGGCACTGATCCTTCCCGAAGTGGTCGAACTCAGACAAGTCAAATACCTCAACAACTTGGTCGAGCAAGATTATCGCTTCATGAGACGACTGGCCAAGCCGGGGATGAGCTTCTTTTCGTTCGATACCGTGTGGCGAACATTACAAGGTTACGCGCGTGATGCATATGACCAAGAAAGGGCAAATACGTGACATAAAAAGGTGACATTTGGGGCAAGTAGCGTTCATCTCCTGTCTTTTTGGGACGACGCTTCAGCAGAGCAAGAAGTCCCCATCACGCCCACCATATTCCCTCAAAGTTTTCGCAACACAGCCTGCCAACGGGATACTCTCGTTTGGTCTTTTGGGCGGTGGCTGCCAATGGGTACAACACATGTGATCGTGTATAGGTTATACTGCTTATGTGAGCTTTATAGGTGAATTCATTCGGATAGTGTGTCGCAGCATACAGTACCTAGTTATTTCATGTTTGAGGAAACGCATTAGTAGCCGTGAGAGGCGCGTTCTTCTATGCTCGGCTGGATAAATTGGCACTATTTGTCGGAAAGTATTGAGGGTGTGCGAGGAGAGACATGTACGAACAATTTGGTTTTTTGCGAACGGTAACCGACGAACAGAGCTTGACGCTGTTTGTCCCGGATAGTGCCGTTGATCCCACGCAATACACTCGTGGTGGCCCTTGTCGTATTGTTGCTATTCGTGTGATCGGAGATTTTCAGAGCCTCGCCGATCCACTAGCCACAAACTGGGATGCGGCAACTGGTCTGATGATGAAGAAAACGGAGCACCCCAACGGCTACCTGTATACCTATCACTTCGCCAAGCCGCTCCCGGATGGCTACTACCAATATCAGTACGTGGTTCATTTCGAAGATGACTCCACCCGCACCATCGGCGACCCCTGTACGAAGTATGGTGGCGATTCGCTGGATCGCTCTGCATTTGTAGTGGGTGGGACACCCATTGAGCCTGTTGAACTTATTACACGTTTGCCCTCGGGAGACCTGGTTGCTTACGAGTTGATGATCGACGATTTTACGAAGGAATATCGTGGGACTCAGGCCCCCATCGATGCTATCATCGACAAACTCGATATTCTGGCTTCGCTTAATATCAACGCCATTGAGTTTATGCCCTAGATTGCATGGCCCGACGATGTCACTTTCAGCTGGGGGTACGATCCGGCATACTTCTTCTCAGTGGAGTCCCTGTACGTCAACGACCAAGCGAATCGGCTAGATCGCCTGTCACGACTCGCCGACTTGATCACCGAATGCCATAAACGCAAGCTCCATGTCTTACTGGACATTGTGTTGCAACATGCTCGACAGGGTTCGAGTTCGGGGACGAACGGCTTCCCCTACTATTGGCTGTGGCAAGATCCGACTGAATCGCCGTTTGTCGGTCCGTTTGTGCCGACGGCAAACACGTATACTATGCTCCCGCTGGACTACGATAACACCTGCACGCAACAGTTTGTCACCGATGTCTGCAAGTACTGGCTGACACGCTTCGAGCTCGATGGCTTCCGGTTCGATCAGGTGACCGGTTATGACAATCCCAACTTCCCTCAAAAAGGAGCACCGGAGCTCGTCGCCAATTTGAAACAGTATGCACAGGATCAGAAACTCAGCAACGTGTCCTTCATTTTGGAGGACGCCTGGGACTACCACGTGATTCAAGACGCGAACACGATTCGTCCCACCGGTGCCTGGTTTGATCTGTTTCGTTCTGCTCCCTTTGATCCTTTCGGGGGGTACGCAGTCACTGGGTACATCGACTCACAGTACATGCGCGTCCTGAATGTAGCCAAGGACTTTGTCACTTCCATTTGTCCCACAATCTACATCGAGAATCATGATCATGGAACGGTAACAGCTCGGCTTGGGTCACGTGACCGCTGGTACAAAGCCCAACCCTATATGATCGCCTTGGCGACCTGTTCTGGTACCGTACTCATTCATAACGGGCAGGAATGGGGGCAGGTCGAAGATTTTTGGGAAAACGATTCGAATGCTCCATCTCAGTTCAAGCGTGTCCAGCCACGCCCACTGCGTTGGCAAGAGTTCGATGATGTGATCGGTCAGACAATGCGAGATCGGTACAGATTCCTCATGGATCTCCGATTGCAACACAAAGGTCTCCGCTCCCCCAACTTTTATCCGAACGATTACGACTGGAACTGGCACAATTTCTCGCCTGATGGCTATGGCATCGATGAGCAGCGGCAAGTGCTCATTTATCACCGCTGGGGAGATGCCGAAGACGGGAGCGCAGAGCGATTCATGGTGGTGCTGAACTTTTCCGATGCGCCGCAATATGTGGACATTCCGCTTTCAACAAATGGCCAGTGGATTGACCTATTGAACGAAAACGCAGTTGTTACCACCCAGGACTATCGTCTGCACAACTATCCTGTCACTTCCAATTGGGGCTGTGTATTTTGGTAGAAATAAACCTTCGCTGGCTATTTGGGATATCCGATTACAGAAAACGTTCGTTTTCTGTAATCGGATATCCCAAGCGAGATACCTCCGAGACGTAGAGTAGAGGATAATATATTACGTATAAAACGTAAAAGCGGTAGAAGAATGTGACGTAATCAAGGAAGTAGCAAGCACGAGTCTAAAAAAGCTGTAGTCGACTTAGACTCTTCACAGGAGGTGAGTCGATATGGAATATGCCAAATACTTGTTTGCCTATGTAGGTCGCCTCACGCTCTACTGGGTCTTCCCACGGGTTGCGCAACGGGATGTACATTCGTCTGAAATGGCTCTACAGGCCCATTTAACGTTTGCACTTTTTTCTGGCGAGGAAGCAGTAATACCTCTGCCTTATAAAAGCAAGAGAGCCGTGAAAGGTGTTCTCAAGCCAAATTACTGATGGGTTACATCTCGTTGTGCATCCCGTGGGGTATTCGTAACTTTGTGGATTATTTGCTCTACCACGGGGCATCGGCTGAAATAGTCAAACCGATAACAGGAGAACCCCCAAACCTATAGGGGTAATTGAACAGAGGACTTAAAACCAAAAAATTGACAAGTAATCTCGTAGAATAAACCAAGCGTGGTGACAGGTTTATTGTACAAAATATTGAGAAGAAAATGATTTCCATGAAAAAGCAGAAGCATTCAAAGAGGCAATTGAAGCTAGAGGCTTTGCTATAGGTATTGTATATCATAAGCCAATCAAGAACGACGCATTCGTAAGAACATGCAGAAAATCTCTCCCTAAGAGCAGAAAACTCGCCATGGTGATTGTCACAAATATTCGACAGTGTATAGTGACAATACTGAGCACAATGTCTCCTCTTATCGTCACAAATATTTGGTCAAACTGTACTTGTTCCTTCTTACTTATCTGTGCAGTTATGATATCCTCTTTCTCAGCAGATTATCAACTCCTTGATCCTCCGATACTATTATCCAATGGGATAGGAAAGTCAGTTACAGTTTGCTCTACATGAGAACTTTCTCGAAACTGAAAGAATTCAAGCCATTGAACAGGCTGTCATTATTTTCCAAAGAACCGCTGAGTAAATGTGGCAATGAAACTTATTTCGATGATGAGGCCAATAACAGCCTCAAAAGCTGCGAACACCACCAATGTTGCATCGATGATCTACATTTAGCAACACGTTCAGTCACTAAATGACGCACTACACACAAGTTAGTATCTTACCATTTTGTTCCTTGAGTACAATTATAATAGGAGAATTGACCTTATTAATATATTTTGACACAAGACAAATAGGTTGAGATCAGCAAAGAAATTTGCGCAACGGATACGAAACCTCTTTTTGTGTCTTGACAGAGGATGCACCCTCACTTTCTGCAAAAACTCTAGTATATTTGAAAGCGCGTACCCATGAACTGGCTCAAACTATACATCTTCATTTCATCACACCTTTTTTCTCGTTTTGGAGTCACAGAAAGTATGGGTGTATCGTACCTGTCAGAGCGAGTAGCGCATGTCTCATTCTGTTATTTTATGTACAATCTTACGATAAACCTAATGATATTATCTCGACCAATACTGGTGCTTTCCACAAATATTTGGCAGGGTATGACAATAATGAGCACGATGTCACTCCTATCGTCACGAATATCTGGCCGCTTTTTTCACAAATATTTGGCGAAACCTCGCTTATCGTCACAAATATTTGGCCGAACTGCGCTGGTTTCTTGGTATCTGTGCAGACATGATACGCTCTTCCTGAGTATACTGTCGATTTCCTGGTGTTCTAATACTATAGCCTGGTAGGAGAAGTAATAGCTACCATCTTAGATCAGGCTGAAAAGAATAGACTGGTGAAGGAACGTTCTGTTGGAGAAAGAAAGAACCCTATGTGAAGAGAAGAGGAACAGCCGTTCAAAAAGAGCACGCGAGAAGAAGTTTTTTACTTTTCAGTGTGCTATGATGGCCAAGTGACTAGAAGTTAACGATCAAACGGTGAACAAGAGAAAAGGACGTTTCGTTCAGGGAACGTTTTACATTATTACCAACCGAAAACCAGGGAGAATTTATGAAAAAAGTACATTCGAAAGACGGCACCACCATCGCGTTCGATCAGTCGGGTCAGGGACCCGCGCTCATCCTGGTGGCTGGCGCACTGACCACGCGGGCCGCCTGGTCCCCCCTGGCGGCATGCCTTGCGCTGCACTTCAGCGTGTTCGCCTACGACCGGCGTGGCCGAGGGGAAAGTGGGGATACAGCGCCCTATGTGGTCGAGCGCGAGGTCGAAGATCTCGATGCCCTGATCACCGAGGCTGGTGGGTCAGCGTTCGTCTTTGGTCATTCCTCGGGTGCGGCTCTTGCTCTTGAAGCGGCCGTACAGCTCGGCGAGAAAGTCAAGAAGCTTGCCATATATGAGGCCCCGTACAATGATGATCGTGAGGCGAAGCTTGCATGGAGAGCATACATCCAACAACTGACAGAGCTGTTAGCAGCCGATCGCCGAGGCGATGCGGTGGTGCTGTTTATGCAGTATGTTGGGATGCCAGCAGATCAGATTGAAGCCATGTGTCAGGCACCGACATGGCCACTGTTTGAGGCGATAGCGCCGACGCTTGCGTATGATCACACCGCCATCCTGGGCAAAGACAGTTCGGTGCCCATCGAACGAGTAACGCACGTCCTCGTGCCTACACTGGTCATGAACGGTGGCGCGAGCTATCCCTTTATGTATGAGACGGCGCGAGCGCTGAGCAAAGCAATACCTCATGCGCAGCTGCGTACACTGGAAGGTCAAGACCACGGCCCGGCTGACGACGTACTCGCCCCTACATTGAAAGAGTTCTTTCTTGGCTGAGACAGCCCCCTCTCTCGCACATTGTCGGCTCGTGCCAGCTCACCTGCGTGCTGTAGCAATGTACTCAATCTTTCTCAAGCGTGCTGGCGGGAAGCCGCCGGTGTGAGAACACACAGCTTCTCGCGGACATCGACGCATTCAAAAGCAGGAAGACGTCCGATATTCCCGCCAAGGGGTGTCTGCGCTATTTCCTTTCCAACACAAACAGTGGATGGCTGACCACCGCACGCTCAAACTCCTCAAGTGACGAGTCCGCGGTGACGCCATAGCCGCGAGCGAAGGGGTTGCCGCCCTTGACATCTGCTTGCAAAACGAGGGCCGCCTCGCCTGTAGGCAGTTCTCTGGCGTTGACCGTTTCAGAACGACGCCCACGTGTAAGGGTGGCCTCACCCGCTGCCCGCAGATTGCGCACCCAATCCACTATTCCATACACGGAGCCCAGATAGCGCTTCCCATTGCGCTCAATAATCGCGAGCGCGACTGTACGCGGCTGCCCGCTTGTGCGCCCACGCACGGTGAGCAGGTACATGGGGTAGTTCCCGAATAAAAGGAAAGGTCCTCTTAGCTTGAAGCCCGTGCGCAGCAGGGTCAATGTCAGAGCATTTCCCAGACGTACATAAAACGGGACCTGAGATGTTTTTGCCATATGTTCCTTCCTATTCTCTCTTGCAGAGACGTTGTCGCGATGACCACCACCTGTGATCATCATCAAGTATGTTGCTGTTGGTCGCTTCAACTCCTGGATGTCTTCGCTACTACATCAATCTCATAGGGATAGGGAGAAACATGGTACTGCTGCTCCTCTGCCCCCTCAACCGTCACTTCGACAGGTGCAACTGGTGCCGCATCTGTTTCTGTCGGAAACCAGAAGCGTCCAATCTTGACCACGATAAACAGTCCAGAGATATCGCCCACGGCTGTAAACGTGTCGCTTGATTCTCCTTTATACGGTTCAAGACCGAACCGATCTTTGAACTCGGCAACGTGAGCCAGCACATTATCGACGGCCAGCCCGATCTCGCTAATATGGAGCACAGAATGCTCGTCGAACCCATCAGGCGTGCTATCTGGCACATCGTGATGTGCGATAAACTCCAGAATGTTGCCAGCTACATCATAAAAGTAGAGATTACTGACATTCCAGCTCTCACCGTGAAACTCGTCCTGACCGTCTAAGTTCAGCAGGGGAACGGGAGGCGTACGTGCCAGCAACCACTCTTTCGCGTGTGCCAGTTTGTTGCTCGGAATGCTGAAGGCAACGTGATAGAGGAACCCTTCCTGCTCTGTCCTTTGAAAAAGGAGACGCGTTGCTCCTGCCTGGATGGTAAACGAAGCACTCGTCTCTGTCACGAGAGGCAAACCGAGTGTCTTTGTATAGAATAGTCGCTGGGTATGGAGATCCTGTGTAGAGAGATGAAGTTCGGTAATTCGCATGGGTTATTTTCCTCCAATGAATAGCAGGTATTGTCAATGCAATACGACACCCTCTTCTGTGATCTAAACGGTCCCAATGGAGAGTAGCTCCGAATGTGCTCACTCAATACTCTAATCAAGTCGGCTACCGGCCTAAGAGTATCGTATTCGTCCGTTCCCCATTGTTACGTTGCTATTCCTTGATAAAGGTAATTGACTGCTTGAGCTTGCTGCTCTTGAATGGATCTCTTATATCAACCATTGCCGGAAGGCCCGTCCGGCGGATTTCAGGAAGCGATGCCAGATTGTTTTTGGCAAGCGTGTATCGTGGATCCATCGCCAGTGCGCGTTTCAATGCCACCTCGGCCTCGTCGTAGCACTCCTGCATTATCAAGGAGATCCCCAGGTTGCCCCAGGGTTGTGGTAAACAATCACCCATCGTAATGGATGCCTGAAAAGCATGCTCGGCCTCCTCCCACTCCTCAACCACCGTCAATTGTAAGCCGACCTGGAAGAGGTCTTCCTGCTCAATCAGCTGGTCCAGGGTGAAGCCTGGACCGCGCAGTTTCAGTGTTTTCCCAGCCAACTCACGGGCGAACTTCAGCTCTTCCTCGAGCTTTTTTGCCAGTTCAGGTCTGATAGTCAGTTCTGTCGCACGTTCATAATCACGAAGCGGTCTTCCAAAACGCGAGGTGAATCGGCTAGCCATGCCTCGATTGAACCACAACTCGGCATTGTTAGGGTCTAATGAAAGTGCCTCTGTATAAGCCGCGTAGCTTTGCGGGAAGTTCTGAAGCATGGCGTGCGCGGTTCCAAGTTGACTAAGCACATCAACTTGTTGCGGAGCATGCCGCGGAAGGTAGTTCAATAGGCGTTCGCAGAGAATAACTGCTTCAGCGTAGTTTCCTTGAAAGATTTGATGCCCAATAAAGTCGAGATATTTGTCGACTGGCGACAATTTGATGGTTACGCTTTTTTTCTGCCTCATTGGTTTGGTTTTTCTTGCCATAGTTCTCCTCACTTTTCATTCCATCATAGATATACGCTTCCTGCTCATAATAGCATATACCGGGCACTGGATTGTATAAAAATCACGTTCCTCTTCTCCTCGAATGCCTTTCCTGGTGCCAGCGCCTGGCACAGAGTAGGGTGCGTTTCATTTTTTTGCCTTGAGGGTTGCGGAGAGCGGAGGGCGGAGGGACAGGGGGATGCGGGGATGTGGATGCGGGGGCCTTGTGCCCAATACATCTCACTTAAGGGCGAAATTCCCCTCCTCGTCCCGCCCAGAGTGTGGCTTAAGTGAGATGTATTGGGCCTTGTGCCTGTCCTGGTGGGGCTTCTGCACCTCCGCCGAGGACAAGCACAAGGCCCCCCATCTTGCCGCCACGTCCTCCCCTTGTCCCTACGCACGCGAAATACCCTTCATGCAAAAAAATGAAACGCACCCCACAGAGTACCTGTTCAGAACGGCAGAGAATTGATATGGTATACTCAGTCGGAAGTTGTCAGAAAGGAAAGGATTAATGCAGGTGAGAGGTAAGCGAAAAAAGAACCGCGAACCCAGCAGAGGAGTCGATCAATCGTTTGATGAGGGAACACCATTCAACCCTCATCTGAAAGCAGCGATCCTCCTGAAACGCGGCAGACGCTTGAGCGACTTCTGGCTACAGGGTACTCAAGGAAGCAGGCTATTGAGATGATTGGATCGGTGCTAGTAGAAGAAATCTGGGCTATACTGCATGACCAGAAGTCGTTTGATCGAGCGCGTTTCACCGCATTACTCGAGCGGCTGGGCTAAAGCAGCGAAAGGGATACAGTTTGCTCAAAGCCTAATACTGTCCGAACAATATCAAGACGCTATATGAGAGGCGGTTCGGTACAGCCCCACTAACTGGTGACCGTGCTCAAACGGCTTTGCGAGGGCGACCTCGTGGCCGTTTGGGTATGGTCGGATCTGGCAACGGATGTTTGCGAGGCCGTCCTCGTGGTCGTTTGGGCAAAGCCGGATCATGCAAGGCTTTTTTTCGCACGCGTTTTGGCTCAATCCAAAGAGCCGGGGCGAGCTTGTACGTCACAACCTCCCCAATGCTCCAGATATGATCAGTGATGCGTGAAGCCATTGCAGGCGTGCAAGGAAAACCGAAATGCTTGGCATGACTCAATTCGTGATGGGGGAAGCACAAATTGTAGGTGCAACCAAGCAGATACATACCGGTTTCCAGGGCTTGCACCCGAGGAGCGGCATGGCGACATTTGCGGGTCAAACTGGCCAGCCGTTCGCGCATGGTTGCATTCAAGCGTTCGATAAACGCCGTGTTGAGTACGGTTCCTCCTCGTGACTGCTGCACCAGCTTTTCCGCAGATGAGAGGAGACCTTGGGTCATGCGTCGGGTGATCTCCACCACTCGTTTGTTCTCTGCCCGTTTGATGATGGTCGCAATCAGGATGTCAGGCCATGGCACCAAGCAAGCTCTCCCTCTGCCTGCCGTCTTTTTCACTTTCTCGCGGAAGGCCCGGCGAATGCTGTTGGGGTAGGCCGCGCCCATCCATCGGTGCAGACCAGCAGCGCACGCAACGGGTGGCTGCACGCTCGCACCTGGTGCAACAGGCGATCGGCCAGATTGGTGTCGCGGCTCAGACTCACAACTCCGGCCAGCCATAAACGGGTGGAAACCATCATAGCCAGCCCCATCCAGGCGATCATTTGACGTCCTTTGACGCGGATCTCATCAGCTTGCACATGCACCAGATCCAACTGCCCCTGTTGCACCACTGCGGCGTGGATGTGTTTGCAGTGCTTCCCAGCTCGATCCCTCCAACTGGCCACCGTGCGCTCATCCAGCTCCAGCGCATGCACGATAGCCTGAATTGGACAGCCATACGCCAAGAGAGTGACGACGATGACAATGAGGTCTTTTGGCTTGCGCAGCCCGTCCAGCATGGTTCCTCGCTTCGCGCTAAAGGTCTGTTTACAGGTCTTACAGCGGTACCGTTGTCGCTTGCGATCATGGATCGCAATGTTGCCCAATCCTTTTTGGCCTCTTGCACAACACCTCAGATTCGGGCAAAATTGTTCTGACGGTTGCATTGGCTCTGCTGTGGTTTTTTGCATACACACAACATGCCTGAAACCGTCACTTTTTTCAAGCCTCCCCCTCCTTTTCACCAGTTAGTGGGGCTGTACCAGGCGGTTCTCTTCTGCTAATTATTAATGAAACTCTTGTCATTTTCCATAAATATCTGGCATTAGCTTAAGCACAAACGAGCTTAACACATATCCTCATTCCACATATATCTGGGTTGACCGTACTTATTACCATAAATATTTGGGTTAGTCATACATTATTTTCCGATACATTGGTTTGGGCATTTGCTCCATTTGGCTTGTGTTATTATTACATACCGAGCTGCAGGCCTATTAGGATAGGTTCAAAATTGCCCATAGAACGAGAGTTAATACAGCCTCTTTTGAGAACAGATGTACCAAGTAGCCAACATAGCGATTTTCCAATGACCTCGATTTCACTACAGAAACTGGTATTGACTCCTCGTACTGATTGTGCTGAAAACTATAAGGCCGTTAATGCTAGCGGAGGTTTCTCAAAAACGAGGGGTTTTGATACAGATTACTTTTAAGCCTATAGAGGGATACTTTTTGTTGGTCTCTAGCCTTAAATATTATGAAAGTGGCGTTTTTAAGCCTATAGAAGTGTAGAGAAGGAAAAAGAGGAGAAGTTTACTCATTCTTCAATACGCTGTCGTAAAGAACGTCTGAGCAGTTCACCAGTTTTCGCAACTATCTCTCTTAATTTTTTCCCATCTACTGATTTGCCGTGAACGACTTTCCCTCGCAGTTTGTGAGAGTCTATTATCTCGTGGTAGATGGTGTTTCGGCTCCCAACGGTCTTGCCAAGATAGTGTGACACCGCTAAAGCGACGGCTTCAGCCATTTCACGGGTATAATCTTGTGGGAGAAATAGAGCTTCTAATCCAATCCAGAAGTCAATAAGCATATCGTCGAGTGTAGTACGAAGGTATGATCCCTCAAGTCGTGTTCTTGCTATCAATAGTTCAGGTTTCTCATATGCTTTTTTTGATTTCGGCCATAGTGCTTTGAGTGCGTCAATTTCATTGAGCGTGAGAATATATGGCGGATGAGAAGAAAAGGGATTTTGGAATAGACTTCTACCCATTCCTCTAGGTGGGCGAAATGGTTGGTCTGAAACATCGTGATAATACATTCCCTCCTCCACAAAATCAGGTTTTATGAGTCGGAGGGCAAGGACAACTGCGTGAGTAGTGTCGTATACCTCCCTTTGCTCGTCAATGAGTAAATATCCTGTAGCAGAAATAGGGTGATGAATTTCCAACGTGGTTTCAGGAACAACAGGCAAAGACAAGAAAGCCTGTCCTTTTAAAGCTTCCTTCTTCTCTTCATACGTGGTTTGTCGAAGAAAAACTTGGTTCCCGATAGCAGCGTTATCGAACTCACATTTCAGGTTACGAATATGAATGATATCCTTCGTTATAATTGGCTCGGTACTGTATATATATTCTTCCAATTTCTGGTAAATGTACTCATAAATAGGGAGAGAAAATGCAAGGTCTTGTTTGGCATTGATATATAAGGTAAGAAAGGTGCTGAAATACCCTACCAGCATACCTTTTTGCTCGCTGCGCTCACGTGGTGGCTGATCTGGTCTATTTGGACATAATTTGGAAGAAAGGTCAGGTGTACTAAGAATTGTATCGGCTAGTGTTTCATATTCAGGTAAGGTAAAAAGCTCGTTGCTGTTGTTTATGACTAACCGCTCAGCGTCAATCTTTTGCCCTGATGGGTGTGTATCGTACCTGCCAACAATTTCAGTGGTAACGTCAACATTAATGTCAAAATCCTCAAAATATGGATGCGATGGAACAGTTTGTGAGTACGTTAAGGCAGCACGAAGCCATGCTTCACATGCGCGGTTCAATTGTTCGTTCTGGTTCATCACGACCTCCCCACTAGTGCTAAAAAGCAGAGAATAGTTGCTTTCATTTCGGCAGTATATCAAGTTGAGTACTGTTCACACTGCTCACTTTAGTTCCCTCTCGCCTATCCTAATCTTATTTACTCACACTTTATTGCCTACAGCCTCCATTAACTGCGTCAAGCGATTAAAGTAGCTCGCGGAGTCTAACAGGAGCATACCAGTTTCGTTGTGGGTAAATAATGGCTCATCTTCATCGGCATCTTGACTGTGTATGGCATAATTACGTCGCTCAAGCAGGCGCTCTGCATGTTCTTTAAAGGCTTTCTCTTCGCCTGATACAGGAAAGACTTGTCTTAATTCAGTCTTGCATTCACTTCTTAAGATATCCCAAACAATGCTGAGTACTTGTCCAGCATTGGGATAGGAACGATTAAATTCAGCTTCAAGCCGTCCATAACCGGCTAGTTTTTTACTGGTAATAAGACGACCAAAACTCATCCAGAGACTCTCTGATGCTGCACCTATGGCAACTGTCGCACTCAGGTATAATCCTCTTTTGAATGCTTCAACACTTTCTCTCAAACACCGTTTTGTACGCGAAGGCAGACGGGACTGGTCTAGGTGAGAAAGATAGGTGTCACCGCTAGCGAGTCGAATACTTTGATTTTCTCGGAAGGCGGCCGCAAGCCGATATTTTGGGGCAACGGATGGGTAGTATGCTTCACCTGCACCATTTCCACCATGAAGATGTGTAACACTAAATCTCTGTTCTTCGTTATAGTGGACAGGTGAACCGATAGCAATAATAATGCCTGTGGCATGAAGTATCTGTATTGCTTCTCTTGCAGCGATGTTCCATTTTACAAAATTTAGATCAGGCGCAATCTGCGTATAGCCTTCTGGTGTTGGGCCTTTTTCACGATTTAAGTTTGCATTAATGCGAGCAATAAGCACATCAGAAGTAGCAACGCCTCTATCGGAAAAAGAAGATGAGTTTAATTCTTCAAGGATGATACGTTTTGCCATTTCAACATCTACCATGCTCGGCTGAGTATGGCGATGAACATATTCTTTTAGCTCTTCTTCAAACACCACTTAGCCCTTTCTATAATCTTCAACACCTCGATGACTTGCCTACAATGGCTGAAATGCGGATTAATCACTCCTTAATCGATATAACGAATTAGTGTACTCTACTTATTGCTACATGCCAATCATTGTTACCAGGGGATATTAAGTTTGTGAATAGAGTGCGGTACCAATGTTCAGTTACATTTGGAACCGGGATAAATCTACTTCTATTGCCCACAGCACTTTTTGAACTTCTTTCCGCAAAAACATGGTTTATTTCTATCTCGGCCTTTCATCCGTTTTGCTGATCTAGTACTTGGTGCTTGCTGTGATCTATTAGGCTCAACCGGGTATTCCTGCTCTATATCTGCAAATTTCGTTAGATTGGTTAGTAAACCAGTATCTTGCTGAAAGCTGCGTGCGTTTGCCTGTTGTTCTTCTGTCCAGCCTCGCGCATCTAAATACAATGCGTCCTCAGATCGGTGTTCAGCCTCCGGATCGTTTTCGGTAGCAATCCCAACAATGTCGAGCGCTTGTGGGTAAAGCGATATAGTACACATGATGTATGCCTCAAGTAAATCCCGTCGTCTTTCACGGTAGACCTTGTATGGCATCCCATCAGGGTGAGGAAGTATCAAGTATACAAAGTATGGATCATCTGGACGAGAGGGTTCTATAACACGCGCTTGTTTCATAGAAGACGGAGTTTTTTCTATCAGATCGAGAAGCGATTGTGCTAAAAATCTTCGTCTGGTGCGCGGTTCGCGGGTAAGAAAGCGTATATTCCGCTCGGAAAACTCTATGCCTGGCGGGGTTGTATAGTACTGAGTGCCTCCTAGGATATGCGTATTAAACTGCTCGATGAGCCTATCCCACATGTAACTTACCTGGTTTGCTTTTTGCTGCGCTCTATATTCGGGGCTATGGATAAACTCATCCCATAAGCCCTCCACAATAGCCAACCCATTTAAGTCAGCAGGTACTATAAAGTCATGTTCACCATCGGCATTGATATCCCTTAGATAATATGCCAGAAGTTCTTCTTCACCGGCGGCAAAAACAGCCGTGCCGCCAGTCATAAACCGCTCCTTCTTTGTCAAATATTGAACAAAGTCGGTTATGGTATCAAGCGTTCGCATGACGATTTCTAAAGTGGTGTCATCGAAAACATGAACATATCCTTTAGCTTGATCGACCTGGCCGATTGTAAATGGACGACTACTCTCCGCTACATTAGTTGCCTGGGCAAGCCCTACCAATGTCGAGTCCATCATAAGACTGCCACTTCCCCCTAAAGCGGCCTTACATTTTTCTGAGGCACCATGAGCGACAATAATGCGGTGGAAGATAGCGGTTGTAGGGTCTCGAAGCGGATATGGAAAACGTTGCGTGCATCCGGAGTCAATAAAGAGTCGCTGTGGTTTGGATTTAATCCAGCGTTCAGCGCCCCATATTTGCTTTGCTGACTCCTGAATAGCACGCTGGTACCATCTGCGCCAATTTAACTCCTCATTCTCTCCATCAGGATAGACACAATCTTTATCTGAAAAAATAATGATGTGTTCTTGAAATACTACGAGAAGATCGCAAACTTCCTTGCCTATTTTTGCCGTAGGAGAGTCTAACTGATCACGGTAAACACCGGCATAACTCCAGAGTGATAAAAATGAATGGTCGCATAGTCGCTTGAGGTAACGTTCGGCAGAGGTTGTTCCATCACGGCGAAGTATGGCGGTTCCTGTATGTGGACTGTTCAAACTCTCAGAACCTTTCGCGTTCTCTACCTCGTTATCCATATTTAAGAGGGGTCATAGCTTCTTGTTTTAGGCTTAACAAGTATAATACTGACCCTGTTGGAGTGCAAGAGGAGGAGTACTATCGGGCTGAGTCGTAAAATATTTGGTAAATGACCTGAAAATTTTGCCCTCAAACATGAGCACACGCTCGGAAAGTCCCAGGGCAAGCCGCTCCGCATCTGGGGTATCGGCATGGAATAGTGGAAATACACCTGTCCATTTGGGCTGATTTGGCCATTGTCCACGAGAAGCGGCTCACTACTCGCTTGCAGAGAGCAGCACGTTGACATATCATGAGAGAGCCCCTTCCGGAAGAACCTCGCGAAGATGGTTTTGTCACACGAGTGGGGTTGGGACGGGAAGAACGTTTGGATGGACAAAACAGAACATCTGTGCTATACTTCTCGAAGTTAGGATCAGCATGACCCTTGGAGGTAGACAGATGGATCCCTTGTGGAGGACCGCCCTCTGGCAGCAGTTCGGCGCGACGATCGACATGCTCGAAAACGCCCTGCTCGCCTGTCCCAGCACGCTTTGGCATGGACACCTCTGGAGCGACCACTCAGACCACCCACAGCCACCGGAATCCGCAGCATTCTGGTACATCACTTATCACACCCTCTTCTGGCTCGACTTATATCTCACAGGCTCACGTGAAGGATTCGCTCCCCCTACACCCTTCACCTTGGATGAGCTTGACCCAGCAGGTGTCCTTCCCGAACGGCCCTATAGCAGGGATGAGCTCCACGCCTATCTGCTGCATCTGCGCCAGAAGTGCCAGGCAACGATTGCCGGGTTATCAGACGAGAAAGCGCACCAACCGGTCGCTTTCCCCTGGGTCGGGGGAAAGCCGATGAGCTTTTTAGAGCTCCTCTTGTACACCATGCGCCATGTGCAGGAACATGCGGCCCAGTTGAACCTGTTTCTCGGACAGAACGCCACTCTTGGAACCTCTGATTGGGTCAGCCGGGCGAAAGCCGATGAGAGCGGGTAGTTCGCGCTGATCATGAGTGTACAAAATAGAACAGCTGTGCTCTGCTGCTTGAAGCACAGCGTTTCTTGCGTTTTCTTGAGTTTTTAAGGAGAGCAGGATGAGAGAATTTCAGGCTGATGGGAGAACGATCAGCGGCTATCTGGCCGTTCCCGAGAATGGCAGTGGACCATGGGTGCTGGTGTTGCATGCCTGGTGGGGGCTGACGGAGCCGTTTCGGCAGGCCTGCGACCGGCTCGCGGAGGCGGGCTTCATGGCGCTCGCCCCCGACCTCTACCACGGCAAGACGACCACGTCGGTCGAGGAAGCGCACGCGTTGGGCGCGGCGCTGGATCGGGATGTGGAGCGGTGGCGCGGCGACATCGCGGGGGCGGTACAGGTCCTGCGCCAACACGATACGACCCATCTGGCGAACGGTCGCGGCAAGCTCGCCCTCGTCGGCTTCTAGCTGGGAGGCGCCTACGCGCTCGACATGTCCGTCACCCTAGCCGAGGAGGTCGCCGCAGTCGTGACCTTTTATGACTCCTACCCCGGACTGGACTATCACAGCGCGAAGGCGGCCTACCTCTGCCACTTCGCGGAGCATGACCCTTTCAAGCCAGCGGAGTCGGGAGCGTCGATGGAGCAGGTGCTCCAGGCTGCAGGGAGGCCGGTCACCGTCTTTACGTATCCAGGGACCGAACATTGGTTCTTCGAGGAGAATCGCCCCGAGTATGACGCCGAGGCTGCTCGCGTTGCCTGGGAGCGGACCATCGAGTTCTTGCATCAACGGCTTGAGTAAGCGCTCTCGCTGTGTCGGAGCGGAGCGCGTGAATCAGCTAGAGTGTCAATCCAACATGGACATAAACCGAGCGCCAGTCTGATCTGATATCCGCCATCCGTCTTTAACTGCTGACCACATCCCAGATCGAATCAATTCGTGCCCATCGTCGGGAAGTCGTTGGGGTACGCGTTTTACCGTTTTTAAATTCGCCACCGGTATCAATGGGGAGAAAGCCACACCTACCTACAACCTACAATCCGCACAGACTGTACTCGCAAGCATATCCTTTGTAGTAACCATGCTTACAGGGAGCAGTTCATTCCTCTGTCAGAGTTTAGTCAAAACCACATGTATTTGTCCTAACTCATGAAATTAAAGCGCTCCATAATGCTTGTGCTGTGCATGTGTGGACACATAATCTAACAGCACATCAATAGGATCTAAGCGTATCAAGGGCCTTTGGCCTTTCCAGGATTTGGATAATGGCTTCCATGCATTCGGATAAAGGCGCCAACGTTCTCTGTCAACAACATCTTGGATTTGAACGGCTGGCCGTGGTATGTACGAACGATCCATATCAGCAATCAGGCTAAAACCGTCGATAAACTCTGGATGGTACTTTAACCCTCTTTCAATGGCCTTTTGTCAGCTACCGCAAAGACAAGAGAACAGCAAAACGGTGGTTGATTATCAATTCGCGTTAGCCCCAAAACGACCATTCCAGGCTTAATAGCCCCACCGGCCTTCGTGTTCATATGGCAAAAGCTCAACAAGTAGGGATCATGCCAGACAAATGGATCATATTCAAAATAATCCGTTGCATACCCATGAACATCCTTGTGGAAATGGAACAAAAGATACCCACGCATAACTATGTCTTTCTGCGATTTTTACGATCCAAGATAACCTTTTTGCTTTTCTCTCGCGGTGAGAGCAGCTTCATAGTGCACAATGTTTAGGAACAAGTAATGCCAGAGACTCGGATAGCGCCTTCCAGATCTCGTCTATGTATGTAGTATCGTTTATTATCCCTTCGTCGTAGGAAAGCTGCTTGCCACTCGTCGTTCCATTTCAGCATCATACTTCCAAGGATCCTGTAACACAATACTCCCTTGTAGTAAAGACGGCTCATCAGCGATGCAGGCTAGGCCAATCCAAAGATTGCTTTTCATCTGATATTTTTTGAGTGCACAGTAATTTGCAAGTCTCTTTTCCAATTCATGTGCATGCTTAAGTGGAGCAAACATGCAGGTAATACAGGTATCGCCGCGCTCAAATTGAAATGTGAAGTCATGTAGCAGTTGATCCTGAAGAGTGCGCTCTCTTTGTTGAGTGAATAGATCTGCAAAATCCTCGCGTGCCGTGAATGACATATCTAAGAAAGCACAAGCGACCTCTAAATACTTTGGTGGGCGATGGTCCTCAAGTTCCTTCAACATCTGGCGCATTATCTCGGGCATAGGCTGTGTTGGTTTTGGCACGGGTGTTTTTCGTTGGCCAGTAACGTAAAAGTAGTAGTCGTCGAAATCCGTTGTAGCAGGCTGCACGAAAATCATATCGGGTGCATCTTCCTCCTCTAGCATATCCGCAAAGTATAGCCCATCCTGAAGGTATGTTCCGAACCAATCAAGTTCATCATAAGCCTGCACCCGTCCATGTTCATTGATCCCGAGTCTTCTTGTCAGATAGTGGATAAACTGGCTTGGAAATTCAACCAACTCACTGATCACCCGGAGGTCAGTAAGCGAGACGACCCAGGGGAAATCGTGCTCCTCAAAGAAGCCAAATTCTGGATATTGTGAGATATTGGTGACAAAAGCATCAAGAGCATCGAGTGTCACTGAAACCAGAAAGACGCGATCAATCCTCTCCTTCGGTACTTGCACAGTACTACCATCGGAGAGGGAGAAGGCGGGTTGATCCATTTCCTGGATATACTTCTTCGCACGTAGCGCTTGTGAATATGAGTCCCCTACTAATTTTTGGAGGTCTGTCTGTAGTGAAGCTGCAGCCCCTCTGCGTGCGGGTTGGGTTACGGAACCCGCCTTTGCCTCAACTAAAAACAAGGCAGAATCTATGACCAGTAATCCATCAAGCTCTGCTTCCTTGCGCTCCCCTTGCTCTGTGACCCAGTACTTCAGATTTTGGTACGCTTGATCGGGGCGCAGAGCATTCCGCAGATACTCAAGAGCCTTCTTCTCTACATAGTCAGCGCGTATTTCGTCATACCGTGCCCACACTGTTTGATTGCGATTTCCAACTCCAGCGTTGTTGGGCTTCAATAGCGCTTCAATAGCGGGACGAAGACTCCAGTAGGAGAGATCCTTGACGGGGCGAAGAAAGTGGTCAGCATGCCGCACGAATGGCTTTAACATGAGCGGATGTGTGGCGGCTGGCAACCGATAATATTGGGGATTGACCTCCCCAAATGAAAGAGATAACCTCTCGAGAAATGGTTGTACTTTCTCCACCTCGATCTGGGTCTCATCAGCAAGTTCTTGTGGTGTGAATGAAATAGTTTCCCCAATCGCGTAAAACAGCCACAGTATCACCATATTCTGAATTTTTTCCGCAGCCTCGCTCGGGCGTAACTGACCCCACTGTTGATACATGATATCTTCTTCTGGTATCTGGCCCAGTTTACTTCCTCTTTGTTTGTTCTGCTTTATTCGATATCGTTTAACCTTGGCTTTTATTTCCTTTTCCGACTGCCTAGCTGTTGCCCTCCGTTCGCCCAAATGGCGAGCCATAATCGCCTCCATCCCCTCAATGAGAGCCAAGGCATTCTGAATAGTGCATCCAAGTACGTTCTCGAGTTCCGTTTGAAGAGGAGTGAACAGGTCTGTCATGATATCAAGTAAGTGATGATGGTACGACGTATACCGGACAAAGATAGACTCAGTTATTATTCGCGCCTGCAACTGCATGAGATTACTTGGAGGGCCAACTCGCTCCGGGTCAATATCTTTGACGACCAGAAACTGCCTCATAGTGTTAAAGATAGTTATGATTCTCTGCTGGATGTCACCGACGGGTAGAGGCTCAAGAGTGCGCTCCGAATAGGTATCAAAGGGTTTGGTCAGTAACAGCAGTGTCACGTATTCTATGTAGGCATCGCTACCTTCATGAGCATATTCTTTGTATGTTTCCGCCTCAAATACGGCATTGGCAAAGAGGATATTTCCTATAACATCGAGCGGGTTATGCTGGACAAGGATATCCTCCAACGCTTGGACCTGCTGTTCTAAAGAGGCCCAGATCTCACCTTTACTCCGGGCCAGATCTCTTAGCATCGATTGATAGGCTACGCTCGAAGGGGTGATACTCCTTTGATCATCGCCATCTTCTGATAACTGATCCTCATAATTTGTATCCTGTGTCATGTGACATTCCTTGACAGGGCTTCACCCTAGAAATATGTGTTGTGTAAAATAGGAGACTTTTCTGTAGAGCTACTGTGCATACTCTTCATCAATCTCCTCTGCTAGATCTTTTAACTCATCAAATTTCTTGGTAATAAAGAAGGCGAAGATGTAGGCTGTTTTCTCGTTGATGTTCGGCTTTTGGCCTTTTTCCAGATGCTGGAAATATGCTTCTAATTCAGACATTGGATACACCAACTCCTCGTAGAGGTCTTCTATCACCTCATAAGTATCAAGCTCAATTCCCCTTTTTGCGAGAACCGCTTGAAGGTCTTTTAAAGCTTGCGTAAGTATGCCTAAATTTATAGCTCCAAAAGCTGGATTGCCTCCGCTCCGTATGCTCTCGAAGACTTTTTCAATGTGATAAGCCAAGGTTGGGGAAAAGACTGCCACTAATTTCTCCTTTTTAAACTGTTCCTTGTGAGCTACTTCTTCTTGTTCCAACTTCTCTATAATCGAGGTGAATATGGCAGATGCGTAGCTAAGTTGGTCGGCGATGAGTTTAGGTATCGAAATCCACTCAAATTTGGAGGTTCCAGTTTCATCGCTTGTCAGAAGCTGAAATCCCTTAGAGCTTAAGGAAAATCGTGAAATTGCATGATAAGAGAAAGGTCGCTTTCTTCCTCTTTTCGTTGGATGGCCAATGCTGGCATTTCTAATTTCCCTAATCTCTTGAAGTCCTGGATAATTGCTGATAGCGTCGCTTATCCCTAATGCTTCGCATAAGTTGAAGATCGCATCCTGCTGAAGAAAAAGCGCTTGGAGCAATCCGTACACAGCCAAGTAAGCAGATTCTTGGTTAGCTCCCAGCTCTTGAGCATTATAGGCGGCAATAGCTAGTTCCGTGTCCCCAATAACATCAAGACAGCAGCATAGTTGATGCCATAAGCCCAGCTTTTTTATAAGTGTGTACCGTTTTCTCGGCTCATTAATGAGATCGCGGATTCTTCGTTCTTGTTCGCAGATGGATTGTTGCACTTTACCTTTTATCACTGCCATCACCCTTAATGAAATCTAGGCGTAACTCGCGTACCATTCTACATGATAAAATCAGAATTTTAAGAAACTAACAATTTGTCCTAATAGCAGTCTATCCATACCTTGTAGTAATAGAAAGGTCCTGTTAAATAATCCTGGCAATTTTGATTACCCACTTCTTAAAGACAATGTAGGGAGGAGTGCGCTTCGCCTTAGGATTCGTTGATATCAAGCTCTCCCCAGAGTATCTCGAGCTGAGAACGCTCCCAATCGACATAAGTCTAGGGGCTAGTCAGCACAATAATTACAAATATTCTACATTTGTTATTGATGACTTCCGCTCCACTCATGTTAGGCCTATTGAGCCTGTTAAACGACGACTGCCCAAGGCTCTGCAAGATAGCGCTGAATGACCTCAGCCTCCCATACAGCATACTGGCTTGGATCCTTGAGGTACTGTTGCCATGCCCAATTTAGCAGGCGAACGACATAATCTGTGCCACTCTGCCAGCCGTCACCCTCCGCTTCTTTAGTAGTATGGGGACGTGGCGCGGCTTCTACCACCATATCCTCCACGGTCTGGGTGACGAGCCTGCCAATGGCCGAGTCATAAAAGCCGTAATAGCCCTCGACTACCCCCATAGCATGTGCGACAGCAGCCCATTCATTGCTGATGGATTGTGCTTCCTGTGGGAAGCCTGCCGCTGTGGCGCGCTCCGTCAGCAGCTTTACCCGCAGCCAGGTGACTGGATGGGTGCTACGCCGCAAATCGAGAGGTGATTGCACCAGGTCGCTACGTTCTAGCAGGCGCACATGAGTGGCAAAGGCATGGAGAAAGCTGGGTCCTCCTATGATGAATCCGGCCGCATCGCAGAACAATTCCTGCACCCAGGGATACCACACATCAACAATGGCTTGGCGCTGTTCACTCTGCACGGGGGCATAGCGATCGTTGCGGGATGAAAATGGCAAGATGTGCTGACCGATAGCCTGTTGCAATGCCCGCACCAAGTCGTCCATTTCACGCCGATGGCATGCATACAGGATGTGGCCAAACTCATGGAAGAGAAGCGGCTGGAACAGAAGGCTTTGGCGGTCCAGGCAAGGGAGAAAATAGATCGGCAGGTCAAAGGGCCACACCGACGTTGCCCCATCGCAGAAAGCCGGAGGCAATTGCTGCGTTTCCGGATGCTGGCGATGCATCCATCCGATGACCCGCAACGAGAGTCGGTCAGCGTCGGATGCCCGCAAGATAGGATAGGCCATTCGTGTGCTCATCAAGTTCATTGTGCGTGTTGCTGTCTGCGTATTGCTCAAGATTTCTTCGATAATTGATGCCTCTGCCAATTGGAGATCGTGCATATTTTGCAGAATGACACTGCGCAGATGTTGACATGCTGCCAGGATGCCCGCGTGGTAGGGGATAAGCTCTGGGGGAATAGCAGCCTGCGCTATCGCCCCTTCGAGTTTGTCGAGATTCACCAGCAGCCAGCGGTTCTGCGCGGTCAAGACGTCCTTGATCATTAAATTCCTTCTCCCAACAAACCTACGACATCAGCATGCAAATGGTCTTCAAGCACGGCGCGCAACTCCTGGAGGCATTCCAGCAACTGCTGCATCTCTCCAGGCGTCTGAGCATCTAGCAGCGCGCGTACTTGTTCCATTGGCAATCGGTACAACAGCGAGCGTAATGGCAAGCGACGTCGTTGGGTAACAAAGACCATCACCAATTGATGCAACCGGGGATCGATGCCAGTCACTACTCGCGCGGGGGCGCGCTCGGCCTCAGCAAGCCAGCTGGCAAAATCGCCCAGGAAAGTTCGAAGCTCTTCGCGCCCGTGCTCAGCTAATGCAGCCCGCTCGGGATCATGCTTGCCCGCGAGTGTCAGCTTCACAGAGATTGCCAGGGTATTGATCGCCTGAATGAGGCGCTGCCCCCGTTCAAAACTCTCGGCGGCCAACCATGTATTGCTCATCTTCCCACCTCCTTTCGTGGTTATTCCGCTGCGTGCGGCAGCGTCGCAATCAGTGCAGCCGACGGATCTCCTGTGCCTCCCGAGCACGCAGCTCCTCATCCGTGCGCTTCAAGGGCAAGGGCAGTCTTTGGGACATCATTGGCGAACTCCAGTTCAGATGTGTTGTTGCGCAGACCGCTTCCGCCGCTGCCTGAAGGCAGTTATCGCCCTTTTCGCACACCAGCAGTAGAGGTTCGGCAGTACCCTGGTGCAGCGTGGCCTGCCCGGTTGTTGTAATTGCCAGCATGTGCTGGTTCAATTGCACCACTGTACCTTCAAGGGGATTGTTTGCCCGACCAGCGGCGTCAATCTCCCACAACCTTAATGGTGTTTGCGACTCTTTATGGATATCGACGATATCGACCATCGCCTCCACTGTCAGGAGATCGAGGTTGCGCATCCGTTCGGCGGCAGCGATGATGGCTTCATATTCCTGCCCGAGCGTCCGACCATCGCGCATCACGAGGAGGGATCTCAAGGGATCGGGTTGTACTCCCAGAGTTTCCTGCACCAGTTTCACCAGCTCATCTTGCAGGATGGCGGGATTGATCATTTCATGCTGGTGGTCTAGTTTCGCCTGCACGCGCGTGGTAATGCAAAAACTAGGAGTGCGGGCAGCATCACGCGCTACGAGCAGCGACAAAGCGAAGAAACGCCGGTCGTGCCCAACATCAATCGTCAGTTGGGCCTCATAAGGGCCAGCCTGATCGATACGATACGGGACCCCATCCATTTGCTGTAGGAGATCGAGCGTACACATGGTCACAAATTGAGTCCAGGCTCGTTGCCCCTTCTCGACTGACCGCTGGCGCAGTTTATGGTCCCAGATCCCCAGGGTGCGCTCGCGAAACTTCTGGCACAACGTTTCCTCAGTAATCCGCTTGATGCGCCAACCATCTAACTGGAAAGCCACATCGTGGTAGGCCACGGGTTCATCATTGAGCACAAACACGACACCACCGCGAGGATGCTGACGCAACTGTTCGATCGCTTGCGTTACCGAGGTATAGGCAATCGGCTCGACCGTGAACTGCCTCTTAGTCCAGAGCATGAGTTGGGCGGTCATATCTTCAACTAACGTTTCCACAGCCTCTTGGTTCAATTGTGCCGGATAGGCACAGTACAACATTGGATCCGCACCGGCAGGCATGGCATACACACCATACCGATTAAGGGTGTCGAGGCGCTGCCGGAAATGGGTCCGATACGCTTCTCGTGTCAACATACTCTCCGCCGCCAACCGCGCCCTTTGACCATAAGTAAGAGTCACTGGAGCATGGTACGTGATGGTGTTGGCTGGGGGCCGCCAAAACCCTGCAGCCAGCTCTTGCCCGATGCGCCCGAGAGGGCGTGGTCCCAACTGATCCCAGAAGTGAGTGATGAGCGCACGCCGCTCCCCCGGATCGAGCTTATCCACTTGGGCCAAGTTCTGGGGCAAATGTTCGTTCATGACCCTCGCCCGCACTCTGTTAGCTACTACCCACTGTGGGCGGTCCAGATTGGGGAAAGACACTTGCATCGCGACCAGGCTGTCGGTATCTCCGAACGTAGGGTGCTTTGCGCGATAGTACTCTGCAAGCGAGGGATAGGTCGTGCCATTGAGACGTATTTTGGGAGTTGTACCGCAGGTCACCCCGGCAGGCGCCTGCACGAAGTAGCAGGCTGAAAGTGTGTCGCCTGTGTCGTACTGCAAGGTACCTTTCTGCCCCTGCTGACGCCCAAGTAGCCTGTTCAGGTGTTGTTCGCGTGCGCGGCGCTCCTCCGTGGACAGGAGAGGATCAAAGAAGTCGGCCAGTGTATCAGAGGTAAAGAAAGCTGTCCCGATGTCGACGGCGATCACGATGCCCACCTCGTCGACTAGCAGCGCACTGATCTCATAGCGTCGATAGGCGGCGATGCCAGCATCAAGGCGAAAAGGTCGAGGCTCGTACCAGATCCGAGGACTGCCATACATGCGCAGACTGCTGGACCGCGCAATGGTGGCAAGAATCGCCCGCTCGACCAACTGCGGAAGTACGGCTCGGCCCAGAGCATCTATCGGAGTGAGCAGTTCCTCTGGCGCTCCCGTATCCGTTACTTCTAATTCCCAATTGTCGTCAGCCAAGCGCAGCGGTTCAATCGACCGCTTCGTGGCGACGATGAGGCGTGCTGTGGTGCGTGGGTCTGGTACAGCAGCCACGCCGTGCCGCTGCCTCAGGCGACCACAGAGTTTCTGCAGAAGTTCCGGACTCGTATCAGTGCCGTCGACCTGTGCTGTGCGCACGGCCAAGCGGAGGGCAGGGCCACGGCCCATGACACGCATATTGGTCTCAAGCATGAAGAAGTGTTCTCCCTTCTGGGTAGGCGCTTTGGAACGGACAGTACCGGCAAATCCCAATTTGCTCACATGGAGTAAAGGCCTCAACGCGGCCAGTCTCACCATAGTGCTGCACCTGGGCCATCCGTTCCGCATCCTGAATAATACGCGCTCGTGCCAGGTCCAGGAGATACTCCGTCACTGGAAATGTGACTACCTCCGCTCCACGCAGGAACGCTTTATAGATGTGAATGGCATCCGGGGCGACCTGATAGTGCGCTCTGGCCCACAGCGCATACGCAGATAATTGTAAACTGTCGGTGCCGTCTCCATCGCTCATCCCGGACTTCCAATCGACAATGGTCGCACCGTCCGCCTTGGCAAAGGCCAGATCGAGCCGCCCATCGACCTTGCAAGAAAATCCCGGAAGACGGAGATGCTGTTCAATCAGCGCACCAGGACGCATGCTGGCCTCGCGAAATGGGGCGAAGGCCGGTGCCGTCAAAAAAGCATTGGCGCCTTCCTGCAAGTGCTGCTCACTCTCAGCTATCAGGAGATCAACATCTGGCTGCCGGTCATGGTACTCGCGCAGTAATACAGGCGGATATGCGCCAGAAGGAGGGTGTGCACCATCAGGATCAGCGCGCGAATAGGCGCAATCCCGGCGGAAGATATTTACCAGCCAATCGACGAGATCATTAGCTGACATAGGTGTGCTCGCTTGTGCGCGGTGAAGGTACGTAGCAATGCCACGGTGGAGCAGTGTGCCAACCCGCTCATGCCGTCCCTCCAAGGCTTTGAGCCTACGCAGTATAGCATGTTGAGGATCGACTCCATCCTGGGCAACGGTAGATCCGTAGTATTCATAATAGTAGCGGCGCTGGCACCGCTCGAACAACGAACGTTTGCTGTATGACCAGGTGACGTTTGTGATCGTTTCCTGGCGGGTGGGTTGCAGTACGAACGACGCCAGAGGTAGTTGCTCGTGGGTGGATACTCGCTGTGCCTTCCTGGGCATCATCTATCTCCTTTCAGCTGACGCAACGTCTGCGTTAGCTGCTGCCATTGGTCTTCAGTGAGGCTTTGTGCCTCACGGAGGAATGCCTGGGCTGTTACGCTGGCGCTAATATTTTCTTCAACATCGGTGGGAAGTTTGCGCGTCGCAGCAAGCAGGTCATCCGCCGACACGCCGAGTATAGAACAAAGGAGAACGATCGTGTCAGCTGCTGGTGGTGGCAACCGACTGTTTTCCACTTTGCTGATATATGAGAAATCTAGGCTAGCGCGTTGTGCCAGCTCACGCTGGGACAAACCGGCCTGACGGCGCAGAGCGCGCAACATCGCCCCAAATGTAATATCCATGTCGTCCTCCTTCTCCTCATTGACCACAGTATATCACATCGTTGAGTTGTTAGTCAACACAACTTAACTATCGATTGAAGTAGTAAGTGTGACGGTAGTTTGCCGAAAGCTAAAAAAAAGGCACGAGGTAGGTCGTCGCCAATGGCAAAATAGCGTTCACTTGTAGAGATGACCTTCGTACTTGACAGGATCCAAGCGTTTTTATAGGTATATCAATAAGGCCATAAATGTAGTCACAGATCGTTAATTTACACCTTATTTGCCCTATACCGTACATAACAAAGTGCTCAAAGTGTCGGTCACTGGCGGCACGGGAGCTGTCCCCGATCACCACGCCCATAAAGGCTACTTGGCGAGAGACTACACATTGAACATCCCGAATCTTGCTGGAGAAGCACGCGCTCCATTGTACGTTCGCGAGGGGACATCAATATATACTCAGATTGTACAGGTTTCAGTAGTCCTGTCATGATGAAGAGAAAGTCGTTCATGGCCTGACTGGCACCGAGTGCGTTCAATGTAATCACGCTCGGCTCGGGGATGTCCTCCCCGGCTATATATCGCTGTTTCTGACTTTCACTTTCACTGAGTGCTTCGCGCTGTAGTTGGGCGCTCGAGATCGCCCCATTACAAAGCAGACAACCGGAATTTGGAAGAACAAGCCGTGTTACCGCGAAAACATCGTGAACCGCGCCTGTCTCTGGATCAGCCTGCACTTTCGCGCCAATTTGGATTCCAGGGATGAGGTATTGGTGAACGAGCGCATTGAACATCAGGCGACTCTGCATGGTATCTGTCGCTAAAAACAGGAAATCAGTGTCGGTGAGTTGCTGGGCTACGGCGGCATCGACAATGTTACCATAGAGGGCATCGAACCTCACCACGGGGTTTGCCTCGCGGGCCACACGTCGTGCAATGTGTACCTTTGGACGCGCTAGTCGGCCACCGAGCCGCTTGAATACCCAGTTCTTGCTTGCCGTCATTCCCCAGGCGATATCGCGCCGACGCGCCCCAACAATGCGGGGGTAGTTCGTGATATCCATACGATCCGGGTCGACTGCCACGATGTTGCCCACACCGAGCCGCGCCAGCATCTGCAACAACAGTGAACCCCCTCCACCAGCCCCGATTACTCCGACTTTTAAATCGCTTAACAATCTCTGACCGGCTTCGCCAAATAGGCGTACCTGGCGCTCATACATGAGATCGATGGATTTCGTTCCCGTTGGCGGTGCTGGATAGAATCGCTGTGGGTGTAGCCCAACAACCTGAGCTTTGTGAAGGACATAGCGTTGCCTGTCGGCTGTCCAGATATCCCCCGCGACGGCATTTCGGGCAAATACCAACGCTCCTACAGGACCTCCATGAGTGATATCCAGGAGCGCAGGATATCCACGAACATGTGAGGCCATATCGTCGTTAGAAAACTGGACCGAATCGGTACCGCCGTGATTATGCACGGCCAGATACGCCAGCCGATCATCCGCGCAACGCCCGGCTGCTTCCGCCACAAAACGACCAGTTAATGCTCGATAACCCCTTTTACCAGGAACAAAGTCCACCCCGTCACTCGCTGGAACAAATTGCCTGGACAGGAGGCGCATGCCGCGCTCCGTCTCTGCGAGGCCGGCTATAATCACACCGCCGTGCTCGTCGCTGTCTCCCGGGAACAGGTGGGCACTCAGTTCCTCGTAAAGCCGCTCGTCCATGACGAGGGACCATTCCTTCTTCAAACGTTTCTGATCCAATTCAGCACCTTCGCTAGCTTCATAGCGGCAGTATCAACTCCCGCAGTCCATCGATTTGACCGCCGTGATATTTGCAGCGCCTGGCGTCCGTTCCAGGCGATTGGCCCGGAAAATCCCGAGGGCAGATTTGTACCATCAATGCGCTTGAGATCAGCCTGCACAAAATGTGGGTAGACATCGGCATATGGGTACTGGAACGTGATTAAAAACCCGATCCACGTCGTCGCTGGCGCGTACCGCTCTTCTACGCTGAGATCATGCACGATGACATACGCCCCACCCTGGCTCTCGGGCATTACTTCGATGCGATGACCGGGGAAGGATTGCTCCACCTCGGTCACCGCAGTCTGAACGGCTGGCGTCATATCCTACGCCTCCGACACATCGTCGGGTGTGACAGCCCGGAAATGCTCATGCTCGTGTACCGTCACCTCTTGATTGTCATTCACGGGCTCTAATTGCCCGTGGCCACCGACGATGTAGAGCAAAAAATCAAGCTCGATCGCCGCACCTTGCTGAATGGCAGCGACTTTAATATCGTGCCCTGTCACTTCTCGCCGGTGAAGTACCACCGGCCTGTTATTGACTTCGATGTCGATGGTCGTTTTCACTTCGGGACTGGCCGTTCCAATAGCCTGCTGTGTTTCCATAATCAGAAACCTCCTGTGTTATGTTTCTAATGTGGAGCATCGCTCCACTAATGACAGTATACCACGTCAGTTTGCATATTGCAACAGTGCGCCACTAATGAAACACACATGGTATAATGTATTCAAACAGGCATATCAACGAGAGAGGAGGGCACTATGCCACTATCTATTAACGCGGCAGAGCTCGCGTCGCGTTTGCGTGAGAAACGACTCGCACGAGGTTTATCATTGCGCCAGGCAGCACAAGAAGCTGGCATATCAGCTACCACATTTTCGCGCGTGGAACGGGGAGATCATCTGCCCGATCGGGAGAATTTACTGCAACTGGCCAACTGGGTAGGTATGACACTCGAGCAGGTAGTCAGTACTCCTACTGACCACGACGTTGTCACACACAGCCCAGAAGAAAGTACGGTCGAGGCCGTTGCCCTGCATCTTCGAGCAGATAAGGACCTTGATCCAAAGGACGCGCAAATACTAATGGAAGTGTTTCGAGTGGCGTATGAAAATCTTCGAAAGCGGCACGGGAATGAGTAGATCTCTTATTTTGTCTCAAGCGAGGAGCTACCAAGATAAATGGCGTCTCGAACAGCATGCCAGAGCAATCCGTGAGAGGCTTCGACTGACCCAATTCGATATTCTCGACCCCTGGAAACTTGCCGATGCTACACCGGCTCACGTATTTTATGTGGAGGATGTGGTACCTCCCGAACTGGCGCTCAAGGCCTATCAGGCGAATTGGGATGGCTTCGCCTTTCAATTCCCCCGAGAGTCAATCCTCATGGTTATTCTCAATTCAGCAAAGCCGGTAACCAGACAGTCGGCGACATTAATGGAAGAGTTGAGCCATGGATTACTCGGACATGTTCCCAGCCGTCTGCAGGAAGATCCGCATACTGGTCTGCTCCGTCGGGATTATAACAAAGATCAGGAACGCGAAGCTTATGGCCTCGGCGCTACCATTCTTCTTCCCAAAGAACTTATTGAACGCGAGGTAAACAGGGGCTTATGTGCAGGCGAAATTGCCCTCGAACGGGGATGTAGTGCAGCGCTCGTGGAGTACCGTATTAAGAGGGGTCACTTATGGAGGCAGTACACTCAACGCCAGCATCAGACACAAAATACCGAATCGGGAACTTGATGTGTTGTGTTGTATGCCTAAATCCAATGCTATTTATTCTTATGGCAATGTTTGTGGATAAACGCAAAGATTGTATTTATGTCATTCTCGATTGGTAGGGCTGAAGAAACAAGATGATTCTCTCTGTTATGAGAGTTGTTTATCAGGGTGACGGAAGTTTGCTATTCTCTCCTGAGAAAAGAGTAGGAAATGAGTATTTCCTTCTCTGCTTTCTATACTTCCACTGTAAGCTATCCTCAAACACGATGCCTAAATTCTTTGCTAAACGGTAAAAATAACAGAGGGAAATATTTTCGGCTCAGATTATGTCTATGCTGCGCCTTATAACCATAATAATAGATCAGCAGGACTAGACTTCTAATGCTCTCTTGGAGTGCTGATCAATAGTTGGATAGGAGAACCGGAATACTTATGGTGCCCTTATCATAATAGTAGACAGGAAAGTATCTCTTCTGAGGAAAAATGCTTATGAAGCAAGTATCAAGACTGTGTCTTGCAAGAACGGATGTGCTAAGGTGTTGTCAAAGGGTTTTTGTCACTTTTTTCTACCCTTTTTTCAGAGCAACCGGATTCTCACGGACGGTATACATCTCTTTCTAAGTACTACAGAAGTATACCGCGTTTTCCGAGAAATTTTGACTTTGATTCTAGAATGGTCAAGTGCGTACAGCCTGGATTAAGAGTAATTTCACATTATCAATATAATGAATTTAGAGTTTGATACTTCAGACATAGACAAGCTTTTAGATCAAATAGGCTCGTATAGGCATCTTTAAAAGGAGTGTATCGTAAATGTCAAAGGTGCAACCATTATTAGTACGTACACCACTATTCCCTGATGAGTCTCTAGAGTCTTTTCTATTTCGACTTACACAGTTGAACACCTATGACTCTTTGAATATTCTACAACACCTTGCACTAGCAGATCCTTTTTCGAAGAGACGTAATATACAGAAGAGATATATAAGAGATATTTTACATGCACCTCTTAAGACTGAAACATATGCTAGAATTGCTTCTTTAACTCTTATCGATCCTTTTGCTCTATATAGAAGTACTCGTCATCGTTTTGCTTTGGTGCTTACACCTCCACCTCAAGCAGTAAGCTATCTAACTTTACCTGATAAGACGTTCGTTCCTTGTTTCTCTAATCATTTTCAGTCCCATCCGCAAATGCGTCCTCTAGATGCAAGCCAGTTCTGTCCAAAGTGTTTACAAGAAATTCCATACTATCGCTTAAACTGGATGTTGGTACCTGTATCTTCTTGCCTTGATCATAAATGTTTACTTGTAGATCGGTGTCCAAATTGCCACAAAAAGGTTTCGCATCATTCAATTGCCATTACGAGATGTGACTACTGTAAAGGGGATTTAACGAGTGCAAAGCTCGTTTCTATAGCCGATGATGAGATTGGACTGTACTCGCAGCAAATACTTCAATCGTTATTCATGCAATACGTTACTCCTGACAATGATGTCTTTAAGTTACCACTACAATCTCCAACGATACTATTTAGAATTATTAATGGTCTACAAAACTCACTAGAAGTCGGAAAAAGTGGCCAATGGCTTTATTTGCATTCTCTCCCTTCACACCCAAATGGGGTTACACTGTACTCACGAAAAGAGGGTCAGCTCTTGACGCCTTATGAGAGTTACTGTATCTACTCGACTGCATGCAGGGCTATTATGAATTGGCCTGTGAATTTCTTTCAGTTCCTTCTCAATTATTGTAAAAAGTCAGATGCCGATTTTCAGCATATGCGCTATGAGCCATTCCGCAAAAATATACGTTTAGCTAGCTCAATCTTAGATAACTTCGGTGCCCTTTATACACAATGGATCAAAGATCGCTGGTCATACCCAGAATTCGAGTTTGTCCAAGAAGCTTTTGATTATCACATCGCAAACAACTATCAGATAAATAATTTATTAGTGCGTACGTACCCTTCTCCTGCAAAACCTACTAGCACGAACCCGGTAAATTTAAAGCCAAGCCATGTTGAACCTTCCAGTAGCATAAGTATTGCAACAGCTATAAGCTTACTTAATACAACTCCGGAAGTGTTTGAATTATTACAAAGAAATGAAATACTCACCCTAGTATTAAATGATGAGCAGAAATTTTACAATAGAAATGAAATACTTTTATACGGCAAAAGCTGGGCTAGCCTTATAGGACAAGAAAAAGCGGGATTGCTAGTAGGAGTACCACCTAGAGTAATAAAAGAATTAGCTGAATTCGGACTTATCATTAAGTATCCTGATTCAAGGCGCGATCCGAATCGCTATTATAATACATTAAATGTAATGGCATTTCTAGAGAAATTATCAAGCAAAGTAAGAAGCTGTTCTTCCCAGGAGCTTGCAGAAATAGGGCTATTTATTAATTTTTCCAAAGTAGATTATATTTTTACGTACAAAGAAACTCTACATGCCATAACTATACTGTTACAGATATTGAGAGGGGATTTGAAGGCTTACCACCCAATGGAAGGAAAGTTTCAACTCAAAAACCTTCTGTTTACTACTTATGATTTTCAAAAAAGTATAGAACGCCTGAGAAACCACTCTTTATGGCTAGAGCGAAAAGAAGTAATAAAAATCCTGGGAATTAAAGACACGACGTTAGCGAGTTGGATAAGAAACGGACGCATTCTACCTATAGCTATGTATCAATACGGTAAATACTTCCTCTCGGGCGAAGTCCACGCATTGTGTTCAATGTACATTACTCAAAAAGAAGCTGCCCTAATTCTCAGAATAAGCCTCTCTACGTTTCAAAATTGGATAGATGCTAATCAAATCCAAGAACTACTTATTGATGATCCCCAAACAGAAAATGAGAATGCACATGTTTTTAATAAAGAGCAATTGATTCAGTGGAGAGCTGGGCGTTTTACGTCGGAAGAGACTATACAGGCTTTAGGAGTTTCTAAGCCAAAGTTGTACAAATGGATTAAGGAAGAGAAAATAAAGCCCCTAGAAATTATGAGCGGCAACCAATATTGGTTTTTAAAACAAACTGTTCTAGAGTTAAAAGAAACTATTTAGCTTACGTTCGATACAGTGCAACCACACTCAGTTCTTCCTCGCGTACAGTCCAGGCTCTTGCCAAGAATCTATACCCACTGTATATATACTGCCCCCAAAAGCAGACCAAATCATAGGTGCTAATTTTGTCTCTTCTGTACAATGTAAACAGGTAGGGCATCTTATGCGGTAGCATCGAATCTTATCAATGTTAAGGTGGTAAAAAGAAGTAAATTGCATTATGAGGGCGCAATGCCAGTTAGAAGAGTAAGTAATCGCGGCGGGAATATCATTGGTTCTTTCCCATCCCTGATAAAGGGTGAAAAGATAATGTACGAATCCACTATAGAGCGTGATTTCGTCTTCTTCTTGAAGTTCGATCCCACTGTGTTAACGTATTGTGCCCAGCCAATGATTATCACAGGAACTGATACTAAGGGAAAAGTTCATACATATACACCGGATTTCCTGGTTGTGCGAACCGACAGAAAAGAAATTGTCGAGTGCAAGCCAGAAGCTCTCCTCGATCATCCCCACACTCAGCAGCAGATACGAATCGGAGAAAAATGGGCTGAGATCAACAATCATGATTTCGTGATCGTCACCGATACAGACCTGCGTAAAGATCAGACTTTAGCAAACCTAAAACTATTTTTGCGTTACTGCCGGGTCGCCGTTCCAACCGCTACGCTGGCGAGCTGTATAGCTTACTTGAAGACACAGTCAGGAGGTATCACATTTGAAGACGTTGCGCATTTTTTGTCCTCTCTAGGGGATTCTCCAGAAATGCAACAACCTTATAGGCAGGCACCCTTTATCTACAGTATGTTGTTTCATCACGTCTTACAGGCCGATTTGACCAAGCTGATCTCGTCTGCAAGCATTCTTCGGCTTTCGCCCTCAATCTCTAAGGAGGTGAAGTAATGGCTCGCTCGCGCTTTACCGTTGGCACGCGCTACTTGTATAACAAGGAAGTGTTTATCGTTCGCGAACTGTTAGTGGATGGCAAACTCAATGTTGAAAATCAGAGCTTTGGAGGGCTGACCCGCACATCACAGGACGAACTCGGTGAAGCTTGGAAGCGAGGTGAAATAATATTTGAGGTTCACGGTCCAAACACTCGAAAACCTCGAGACGTTTCTCTCAACACCGAATTTACGGTTGCAGACTTTGAAAGACTCCCTCCACGGTGGAGAGATGAAGCACGACGTAGACTTGATCTCATTCGTCCCTTACTAAAGCTTCCACCTGATGAATGTACCAATACGTATATTGAGCAGTACGTTACTTCTAAGAAGGCTTCTCAACCAACTCAACCAACTTCAACTGCCACTTCTGAACAAAGAAAGAATGGTCGCAAGAAAAATCAGCATGTAGGCCAAGCACTAAGTCGCGCAAGTATAAGGCAGTGGATGAGTGATTTTATCGATAGCGGTTGTGATCTCCGTTCGCTTGTTCCAGGTTACCACAAATACAAGGGAAAAGGAAAATCAAGGCTCACTATCGAGGATGAAAAGGCTATTACTGCTGTATTGGAGGAGTGTAAAAAGAAGCCAACTAAGCGCAGAGCGGGGGATGTACGTTTAACAGTCATTAATCGCATCGTCGATGAACAGGGTAAGCGTCCACAGGAGGAACTTCCTAGCTTATCAACGCTCTATCGTCGCATTCACAAAGAAGGTTTCACAAGCATCCTTCGACGCCAACGTAGCCCTCTTGAAAAACATGCAGAGGATCAAGTATTTCCTGGTCCCAAACCAACGCGTATTGGAGAGCGCATCGAGATAGATGATACAACCCTTGACTTTATTGTTGTTGACCTTGAGGATCGACTACCTATTGGACGCCCTACAATTACAAAAGCAATAGATGCTTATAGCGGTATGCCCTATGGGTTCTATGTAGGTTTCGAGCCGCCAAGCTATCTTACTGTGCAGGCATGCTTATATCATGGCATCCTTCCTAAACCGGATTGTCAGCAGTTGTACGGAACAAAACACTCCTGGCCAGTTTATGGACTTCCAGAAACGCTGATTGTAGATAACGGACCGCATTATACTAGTCTCGATCTTGACTACGCATGTGAACAATTAGGCATCATTCTTGAACGTATGCCAATTAAGCAACCGTGGTGGAAAGGCAGGATCGAAAGCTCTTTCTACTCAGATGATCGTGGTCTTATCCATACATTGCCGGGTACAACATTTTCAAACGTGCTAGAGCGAGGTGATTACGACTCTCTTCGACACGCATGTATTTCGCTGCAAGGATTTATGGAGTTATTTCATGTTTTTCTACTGGATCAGTATGCAATAGACTGGCATGATGGAGTAGGAAAGAACGGTGGCATCCCTATAAAGTTGTGGGAAGAAAGCGTGCTAAGCGGGTACATCCCGTGCCTTCACCATAATGTGAACGACTTACGCTATATTCTCTTTCCCGGCGAGTTACGTACAATACAACCGAGCGGCATCGACTTGGAAACGCTTCGCTATCAAAGTACAGCACTGGCATCCCTTCGCAGCTACTTGCAGAGTAAGACCTATAAGGATAGAAATAAATCGGATGATAGGGAGGATGGTCCAGGTAAACCAAAAGTACATGTCAAATACGATCCCATGGACTTGAGCACTCTTTATGTATACGATCCGCGCCCTGAATACGAGGATTGGTTGCCCGTCCTCGCCGTAGATCAAGAATATACGAAAGGCTTGTCCATTCACAAGCATCGGGTTATACGAAGCTATATTCTGAGGCAGAAGAAGGCTGTGGACATTTACGAACTAGCTGAGGCGAAAAAGCACCTACAAGAGGTAGTTGAACGAGAATATGGCCTGACCCGAAAGATACGAGGTCGTAAGAAAGCAAAGCGCTATCTTGGTATTGGATCGGAGTCAGCACCTACTGTAGTATCGATTACGCCTACTGGGGTTCAGCCTCAGGATGAGCATCTCACAGAAGAGACAGAGAAGGAAGTGGCAGAAGTGGACGCAAAGAATGACTCTGGCGCAGATGAGGCTACCAATCCCGCTGTAGTAAATGGTACAAAATCTGCGAAGAAGACAAAGAAGAAAACGGAGAAGAGTGATGATGTCGTCACAACGAGCGTGAGCGCGCCTATAGTTCGTGAAGCAGAGCCAGCGTCATCCAAGATAGATGATTGGGGTGGAGATTATGAACTACCGTAATACTAGTCAGAAACCATTATTTAAATAGCAATCTGTACCTACCTCGACTACAAAGAAGTATGTACTTAGCGAAAGTGAAAGGATATTTTCATGAGTGACTCCGATCCTCAAAGTAATACTCATGCTAATCTTACACATAAGGAAATCCTTGAACTCCCACATCTAGACCGGATACGTTTTGTTGAACATATGCGTATTCGCTATCCTCTCTGGAAGCAGCTTTACGCTAAACTGCAAAAGTGTCACGAGATGAAGAATATCGCCGCTGAACCGCCATGTATGTTACTCGTTGGACCTTCAGGAGCGGGAAAAACGACACTTGCGGCTTCTTATGCGCGAAAATACCCTACTATTTTTACAGAGACAGTGACGTTGCATCCTGTGGTCATGGCGACCATTCCTTCTACTGCGAGTGTACATAATCTGATCATGGTCCTACTTGAGGCACTAGGTGATCCAGCTGCGCTAAAGGGCACTATAGGGGCAAAAGAGCGTCGGCTTATCAAGTATTTTAAAGAAATTTGTATGGTGGAACTGCTTATTCTTGATGAACTGCAGCATTTCGTTGATCGTGATAATCAAAGGATACTGCAAAATGCAAGTAATTGGCTAAAAACATTCATAAAAGAAACGAAGGTTTCGTGTCTTCTTATTGGTTTACAAGATGATGCAGAAGAGATAGTCAATACTAACTCTCAACTGGCTCGATTGTTTGGAGACCCCTACGTATTAGCACCCTTTGAGTGGGACGAAACGAGACCTGATCTCACCAAGGAGGTGTTCCGTGATTTCCTTAGAGAGATAGAGAAACTGTTGCCGCTCAAAGGCCCATCGCATCTCGATCACTATGATACAGCCTTACGTTGTTTCGTAGCCTCTGGTGGATTAATGAGCTACCAAATGAAACTCATACGAACGGCAACGTGCTTGGCGTTAGAACGGAGAAAAGAGCGTTTAGATCTCGATCTTTTATCGCAGGCATTTAAAGAAGAACTTGCATCCGAAAGACGGGGCGTTCCCGATCCATTTACTGGAGGAATGCCAAACCTTGAAGAATTCAAGAAAAACCAAGCGAAGCTACGAGAACAGGAAAAAAGGAACGGGAGGGGCACGAATCGACGTGGTAGACCTCGCAATCCTGACGATCCTCCACGAGAACGGTTGAAGGATATCTTGTGACGTTGTGAAAAAGAGGAAAGCTTGCGTTACCTTCTTTTTGATAAAGAGGTCGGGGAAGTTCAAGCCCGCTGTTAGAGCAAGATGAGAAGACCCCAAGACTTATTTTACAAAAAATGGCTAAAGCGGTCACACAAAGGGCTTAACTCGAAGTTAGTCCAAATTCCAGAGAAGGAGAGGCATGAAAAATCCTTCGTGAAACTTGGTAGAACAATCCAGTATTACTCAAAGGGAGGAAGTCTAATGGAAAAGCTATCTAACAAAGAGACTTGGATAGTTGAGGGCACAATGATTGATGTGCTAGTACACGATACCCTTTTTGACCTTGTGCTTGCACAAGGTCAAAAAGGGGAAGAACTGGGGCATCCTCGGTTTATTGTCTCGGTTGATCCTTACTCCAGATTTACCGTAGCTTGTGAACTAAGCCGTGAGGAGATGTAGGTAAGGCATAGATACCCGGGTCGGTGTAATTACCCTATGGGTATTTAGGTACGTCACATTGAATTTTTATATGGTGTAATGACAGTGTATACGAAGCATTCAACGCTCTTGAAACGTACTGCAATTCAGCCGGGCGAGTCTCTCCAATCTTTTTTGGCACGCTTGAGCCTCCTGAACGATTATGATACACCTGACACTCTTTCTCAGATACTTCGGGAAGGAGGAGGCAAGCAAGGGATACTTAAAGATAGAGCATCACTCCCACGACAAGCTGAGATGTATCAACGGCTGGAGGCTATGGCTGGTTTGAGTGTCTCTGATTTGTACGCCGCTAGTGCTCATCGTTTCGCCAATGTTCTCGCGCCTCCAGACAACTCTATACGGTCACTAGAGATATCACACGGCAGTTCTTTTCCCCTACTTGCCCAATCTCTTACTAGCAAGCAAGTCCGGCCCGAGAGTGCTGGGCAATTCTGCCCTCTTTGCTTGAAAGACTCGGTCTATCATCGTCTAATATGGATGCCTATCGCGGTTTCGGCTTGCCTTGAGCACTCCTGTTTACTTGTTGATCGTTGTCAGCAATGCAGCAGAAAAGTGAGTACTCGTGAGATCATTGAGATGCGATGCCGCAAGTGCAAAAGTAACTTGGCAGAAACCAAGGCACTATCGTTGAAGAATGACCCAGGACTGCCTTATCAGCAAATGATTCAATCGTGGCTCATGAGTTATGCTGCACCGGACGATGGAGTACTTTTCCTTCCACAACAGCAACCAAGGGTACTCTATCGAGTTCTCGATGGATTACAGTGGTCCATAAGGACGATAACATGGACAGAGTGGCCATATCTACACAACATGAGTAAATATCTGCTCATATCCACGCTTCAACGGAGTAATACACAGAGAACCATCACACCATATGAAAGTTACTGTTTGTATGCCACAGCATTCAAAGGGTTAATACATTGGCCTAACGGCTTTTACGAGTTTTTACAGGCGTACCAAAGCCAGGTACAGTCGAAACTTCCCAATGGTGGTCCAAAAGCTGATTTAGGCAATCTCTACACGCAGTGGCTGCAAGATTACTGGAAGCATCGTGCATTCGAGTTTGTTCAAAAAGCATTTCAACACTACTTTGTTGACACCTATTCGCTCAGCAGTGCTGTTACACGCACGAATGTTTGCGTACAAAATCCAGGTGTTGCGGAGTCTCTTCCCCAGGTCAATATCGCCGAAGCCGCTCGGCTTCTTGGAACAACACCTAAGATGATAGATGTGCTCATAAAGACAGGAAGTTTAACTTGCCAAGATTCAGAGTTGCCAGACAAGCGAAAGTACAGATATATACATCGTGCAGAGGTGCTAGCTCTTCGGAACAAATGGAGTGACGAAGTAAACCTTGCAGAGGCAGCAAAGTATTTGGGCACGACAGAACAAATGGTTCTCGATCTGATGAAAGTATATCTCCTGTTTGCCGAGCATGCGCCAGCAGAAGGACATCCCTACTGGACATTTAGCAAATCTGCATTGATTGAATGCATGGAAAAAGTGTCGAAGCACATCAATAATTTTTCATCGCGAAAAGATGTAGAACAAGGTTCTTTAATGAACCTGATCGAGGCATCCCGACAGCTCTTTGTTGTAGGATTGAACGCAGCAGCAATACTGCTATGTGTAGCAGAAGGCAAATTAAAAGCTTATTGCTCGGAAGAGCAAAGACTACGATTAGATGCTTTACGCTTTGAGCACTCCGACATCCAGGGATATATACAGTCTGTGAAGGCTGGAAACGGTTGGATTGGACGGGAAGAAACTGTTAAGCATTTAGGCGTCAAAGATACAACGTTGACACGCTGGGTGAAATACGGTCTTATAATTCCTGTTGCTCTCTACGCGCACGTTCAATACTTCGATCAGAAGGCTATTGTGGCTTTCATTGCAGAGCACGTTACTAGTGAGGAAGCAGCTGGGATATTGGGTGTGGGAAAGCTTACAGTGCAAAAATGGGCGCATATGGGAAGGTTAGTAGAAGTTTGCGTGAGTGGTCCTCATATAGACGGGCATCATAGTTATATTTTCCATAGGGAACGACTCATACAATGGCGCGAGGCACGACTTACATTTGGAGAAGTAGCAAAACTTCTTCAAATGAGTAATGCGTCTATACAGCAATGGGTGAAGCAAAAAAAGCTTCTTCCGTTAAATGATATGGGAGGAAAACAACGTTGGTTCTCTAAAAAGGTCGTGCAGGAAATGCGTGAAAATAGTTGTTGATGAATAAAGCCCATGAGAGTTTTTCGTGTGACTATAGCTTCGTTTCTCATCAATGAATGGCACTTTAGAACATTAGCCCTATTTGCCCTTCCCATTGACATATCTTTGATACATACTTATACTAAGCCTACCTAATCAGGATTTTATTACGATCTCAGCTCGGCTTTGTACATTTCCCGTTGGGAAACGAAGCGTTCAATGGTGCTCAAATGCCTTTGAGAAGCTTTGTAGAGCACACATAGCACTCATCAGAGAGTATTGAGTAGCCTCATGAGTGAACGTGCAACGTTTTCTCGCATCATTGCACACAGGGTGATGTTGAAAAACTCCCTTCTAAAGAAGACTTTGAGGTGCTTACGAGCTTGCGAGAGCGAGAAAAGCTCACTACTTCACGAAAGGAAATGTACAAAGTCGAGCTCAGGCGTTGTAGGTAATGCAACACCGCGACTGGTAAGGTATATCCTGTTCCTAAATAGCCGATCCATAAGTGTTAATCGTTTTATTTTCAGTTACATGATTTTTATTGGTTGTGGAGACCTCCTATAAAATGAAGCATGCAGAAATAGTTGGGAGTAGGTGGGATAGTACCGGCGCTGCTTCCTTCGACCCTATTTTTCTCTTGGAGGAACAATTAAGCATGGCTGCGAACGCTGCGCCGTATTCCAGCAAGATCATCAAAGCTAGTGCTTTGTTGCCTGATACTAAGCTCCTGTTGGCACATTGGAATCTCTCGGATGATGTCGAGACCAATTTACGCTGTATCCGGCAGGAGAACCTCTTCGGCAAAGCCTCGCGGTCTCGCGTAGCCGAGATACTGGCGATCTTTAAGCAACGCTATCTTCGCGACCCACAGGTTCTGGCTGCGTTGGTAACCATGGTACGGGCAGACATGCCCGCTACGATGCTTGATCCTATCCTCTATTTTCTAACTATCCAAGCTGACCCCCTTTTGTATGCAGTTGTGACCGAAGTGCTGTCACCGCTTATAGGTCGGGGGCAGCCAGAGATCTACGTTACAGATATTGAGGACTGGCTGCGCAAGCAGATAGCGGGTGGTAAGACCCAAGGCCCTTGGACAGAGGTGACAACAAATCGCTCGGCTCGCAGTATTCTTGCTACGCTACGAGACTTTCACCTTTTACAGGGGCAGGTGAAAAAGCGGTTGGCGTTGCTCTATCTGCCTGTCACATCGTTCGCTTTTCTGGCTTTTCTGCTCAACCGCACGCAGCGGTCGGGTGATCGCTTGTTGCATGACCCGGCCTGGCAGGTGTTTTTCCTGTCTGAACAGGCGGTAGAGCATTTCTTTTTTGAAGCCCACCAGGAGCAACTATTGGAATATCATGCTGCCGGGCGGGTCATTCGCATCGAATTCCCAGCAACCGCCCTAGAGGAGTATGCCCATGCTCTCGCTCGAGGAGCGCATTGACCTGTTGGAAAGCGACCTCAAAGCCGATCCCATGCGGATCAGCGTTTATCATGATCTGCCCTTTGCCATTCTGCGCTATGAGCCAGATAAGGAATGGGAGCTACGCCGTCAGGCGAAGCAGCTGAAAATCCGGCTGGAGCAGACGGGGAAAGAGGTCAAGGAAATCTCGCTGGCAGCGCTGCTCTGGCAGGTAATTAAAGAGACCGAGGGCATTGATGCGGTGATAGATCTGGAGCGGAAGCGCGGTTTCAAGGTGGCCCAGGAGCAGGTAACAACCTATCTTTCTGACCGTGACTGGCGTCCGCTCTCCAAGGTGCTGGCCGAACACATCTGGAGGCTGAATCCAGCGCGTCATATCGTCTTTTTAACAAGGATAGGTGCAATGGCCCCTGCAATCTACCACATGTCGAAACTGCTGGACGAGATGCACGGTAAAACGATGGTGCCGCTGATTCTCTTCTACCCAGGAACGCTGGAAGGCACGACTGGACTCCGCTTCATGGACCTCAAGGACCGCGAAGCCATAGGAAACTATCGGGTGAAGATTTATGGATAGCATGATGCGTGGGCGGCTGCATGACCTGACCCTCCGGGCGCGGCGACTGTTGACAGATGAGACGAGAGATCTGCTTGAGGGCATCTTTGGGCTGCATCAGAACGGCGCCCTGGAAGAACTAGCGACTCTCCCTGCCATTCAGAGTCTGGAGGAGGTTCGCCAAACTCGCGCCTATCTGGAACAGTTGCTGGCCGATGAACGAAACGCCGGGCTGAAGATTGCCGATGCGGTAGAGAAGCTGGTACGCGAGACAGCCTTTACCTGGCTGAATCGCCTGGCTGCTTTGAAAATGCTGGAGGCGCGTGGACTGGTGCGCCAGAGCCTCTTGAGGGGGTCAGATTCCAACGGCTTCAAGTTCTGGCTGACCACACCGGGCAACGAGGCGGAGCTGCGCCGCTACGAGGCTGGCTCGCTGCCGTTGGACGCGCTAGGCGAGGGGCCGCGCGATACCGCCTATCGCCATTACCTGCTGCACCTTTGCGCCGAGATGGCTGCCCAGATTCGCATTCTCTTCGATCCTGATACTGTGCCTAGCCGATTTTGTCCACGTCCTCGAGCTCTCTCCGACTTGCTGGCCATGCTGAACCATCCCGATCTTGCTGTTGTCTGGGGCGAGGATGAAACTATTGGCTGGATCTATCAAAGCTTCAATGCGGAGGAGCTGGAAAGGGCGTTCCGTGAGGCGCGCCTCTCTGGGAAGAAATTCGAGGCGGCTGATATTCCAGCGGTGACACAACTTTTTACCCCACGTTGGGTGGTACGCTTCCTGGTTGAGAATACGCTTGGGCGGCTCTGGCTTCAGATGCACCCAGATAGCCACCTGGAGGAGCGGCTAGAGTACCTGCTTCCGGTCCAGGATACGCCCAGAGAGCCATTGCGGCAGGTACGTGAAATCACCTTGCTTGACCCGGCCTGCGGCACCATGCACTTCGGCCTGGTCGCCTTTGATCTGCTGGCGGAGATGTACCGCGAGGAACTGGAGAGCGCGGGTACGCCTGGCTGGCCACACGAGCCATCGGTATCCGATGTATCCGAGATTCCCGCCGCTATTCTGGAGCACAACATCTTTGGCATTGACATCGACCTACGCGCCGTGCAGCTTTCGGCGCTGACGCTCTACCTCAAAGCAAAAGCACTGAATCCCCAGGCTGTGATCCGCCAGAGCAATCTGGCTTGCGCGAATGTTCACCTGCTCGACGGGCCGCACCTCGCGTCGTTTCTGGGCACGATGCAGTTCTCTCGCACCGAGTACGAACGGATCCTTAAGCCGCTCTGGGACCGCCTACATGTTGTTGAGCAGCTTGGATCGTTGCTGCGGCTGGAGCAGGACATGGCTGCGCGGATTGAGGCGGCACGTAAGCGTATTCCAGGCCAGGCGCGTTTGCCACTCCCAGGAACGCCAAGCCTTTTTGAGGAGGATCACAGTGAGGAAGAGTACCGCCAGCACCTCACGCGTCAGATTCTCCAGGCATTTGAGGAATTTGCCCGCCAGCAAGCGCGGCAGGGTCTGGATGAAACCTACTTTGTCGGTGAAGCAACTAAGAGCCTGCGCCTGCTGGATGTGTTGCTGCGCCGTTATGACGTGGTGGTCACCAATCCGCCTTATATGTCACCGCGCAAGATGAACGAGCGACTAAAGAAGCTCGTAGGCCAGGCATACCCTGCTGGTAAGGGCGACCTCTACGCTGCTTTTCTCCAGCGCTGCCTAGAGCTTGTCGCGCCACATGGACGTGTGGGCATGCTGACCATGCACTCTTTTATGTTCATTAGCTCATACGAGAGTCTGCGTGCTGAGGCTATGGAGAGCGCAGCGATTGAGGCATTGGCACATTTCGGCCCGGCCCTTTTTGCTGTTGGCAACCCTGGGACACTCCAGACTGCAGCCTATATCCTTCGCCGCGAACCAGTCGCTAGCCGTCGAGCCAATAGCACCGGAGTCTACTTCCGGCTTGTGCGTGAGCCGGACGCCGAAGCCAAGCAGCGTGGCTTCGAGCGCGCGGTGGCTGCTCTTCGAGCAGGCGTTGCTGCCCCGGCAGTCTATCTCTACCGCCAGGGTGATTTTGCCGCCATCCCCGGCGCGCCTTGGGTCTATTGGATTACGCCTAGCCTACGTCGGTTGTTCCAAGCCCTGCCAAAGCTGGGAGAAATTGGGCATCCGGTGCATGGAACGAAAACTTACGATACCTTTAGATTTATTAGATTCTGGTGGGAGATTGGTGCAAGGAACATTTGCCGTACTGCTACTTGCTGGGAAGATTTTGAAGCATCCGATAAGGCTTATGCGCCTCATATGAAGGGAGGAGGTTACTGTAAGTGGTATGGAAACCAGGAGTATGTTCTTCAGTTAGTTAAGGGCGGTAAGGTATTTATCCAGTGGCTCAGCGAAAATCATGATCGGATTAGGGGGCAGGAGTATATATTCTTGCCTGGAGTAACCTATTCATACCTTACATCTGCTGACTTCAGCGCCCGTCTCTCACCAGGTGGTTTTATTTTTGATGTAGCTGGTTCCTCTATTTTCCTACCGGATATTCCCCTAACTCTTGCTGTCATGAATTCACTATTGGCTGAGTATCTACTAAAGCTTATCAGCGCAACGGTGAATTTTCCTGTAGGAGATCTGGCAAAATTGCCCATCCCGAGCAAATCCAGCGAAACCTTGCACGGGCTAGTAGAGCGAGCTATCGAGCTGGCGCGGACGAGGAGTGCGGAAGACGAGACGACCTATGAGTTCGTGGCACCGCCCACGTGGCCTATCGGGAGCGAAGAGGTAGCTACGCGCACCAGAGAATTGGCTGAAGTGGAGCAGCAGATTGATGAGGAGGTCTATCGGCTCTACCGCGTCAGTGCGGAGGACCGCCAAGCTATCGAAGCCGAACTGGCCGATCCAACACTGGCAGCAGAAGACGCTGGCGAGAACAGTGAGAATGAGCCAACCGCCGAAGGCAACGACGTGGCCTCCAGTGCTGAGATAGCCTCAGATGCCAGCATGGTTGTAGGCGGGCTGACGCGCCAGGCGCTGGCAGCACGCTGGGTCAGCTATGCTATGGGCATCGTGCTGGGGCATTTTCAGCCGGGAGTTGAAGGCGCGCTCGGCTTTGAGCGTGTTTCTCCGGAACAGGCATCAGCGCTACGGGCGCTGGCGGTTCCCAGCGGGGTCGCCGTGCTGGACCCCGGCCATGAGGATGATCTGGTCGCACTGATCGAGCAGGCGCTGGCGCTGCTGGTGGGCGAGGCGCAGGTTGAGCCACTGCTGACAGCAGCGACAGGCGGACGTTCGCTGTCCGAGTGGCTGGTGCGCGACTATTTCAAACAGCATGTGCAGCAATATCGCAAGCGGCCAATCTACTGGCTCTTGCAATCGCCCAAGAAGCACTACAGCCTCTGGCTCTTCCACGAACACATCACCAGTGATACGCTGCATCTACTTCAAGGCGTTCGCTATCTGGGCGGCAGAATCAACCGCGCGAGTAGCGAGGTCCAAACGCGTCGAGAGAGGCTGGCTCCTATGCCCCAGGGCGCTGAGCGACGAAGGCTGGAGCGCGAGGTGGACGCGCTCGAAGGCGATCTCACGGATCTCGAGGCATTTGCTAAAGCGCTGGCAGCGGTCACCTCGCAGACCAATACACGCGGGGAGATTGTTGGCTGGGCACCAGAAGTGGATGATGGCGTGCTGATTAATCTCGCACCCCTCTGGACGCTGCTTCCATCGTGGCCCACCGAGCCAAAGCAGTGCTGGCAGGCGCTGGAACGCGGCGACTACGATTGGTCGCATACGGCCATGCGCTACTGGCCTGATCGTGTGCTGTTGAAGTGCCAGACCAATCCATCTTACGCTCTGGCGCACGGAGTGGTTGACCAGGCAGTGACATCCCGCAAAACCTGAGCACACGCATAGCGCTAGACTCTGATGCTCGTCAGATGAGCTTCTCGCTCGCTAGCATCCAGCACAGAACCTTGCTGGACGTATCGGACACTGTCGAGACTGGATGGTTGGAAGGAAAAAGGATGCAGATTAAAGACTTGCTCAAGCGCGACCTGCGTGAGCGCATCGAAGAGGTTATCAAGCTGAGCCAGGATGACGAGGAGACCGTCTACACTGAGATTACCGAATATGTGGCTACTGACCGCATTCGAGAGTATTACCGGATCTTGCTGCGCGCTATAGCTGAGGCTCCGGCTGAGCCCGATGAGGGTATCGGTGTCTGGGTCTCCGGCTTCTTCGGCTCCGGCAAATCCTCGTTTGCCAAGAATCTGGGCTACGTGCTGGATAATCGCACCGTGCTAGGCCACCCGGCGGTAGACCTCTTCAAACAGCAGATGCAGGACGAGGAGATTTTACGGTTAGTTGACTTCATCACCCTGAAGATTCCGACCAAAGTCGTCATGTTCGATGTTTCTGTAGATGCTGCCGTCAACGTGGGCGCAGAGCGGATGGCCGAGATCATGTTTCGCGCGCTGCTGCGCGAACTAGACTATGCGGAAGACTACACCATCCTTGAACTTGAGGTGGAATTAGAGAAAGAGGGCACGCTCGAAGAGTTCATGCGGCGCTGCCAAGAGCACTACCAGAGCTCCTGGCGGATGGTTCGCAAGGGAGCGCAGCGCACCAACCGCGCCAGCGCGATCCTGCATAGTATGGACCCTGCTACCTACCCGCACGCCGATTCTTGGGAGCAGGCCGCTATCAGGCGCGAGCCGGACATCACCATTGGCGGGATAGTCAACTGGGCTTTCGAGTTGATGGCACTGCGTCAACCAGGCAAGGCACTGATGTTCATCGTTGATGAGGTTGGCCAATACGTGGCCCAGAGCGCGGCCAAAATCGAAGATTTGCGCGCCGTGGTGGAAGAGTTTGGCAAGCAAGGCAAAAACCGCGTCAAGCAGCGGCAGGTCGTTGCGCCCGTCTGGATCGTCGTGACCAGCCAGGAGAAGCTCGATGAGGTCGTGGATGCCATCGGCTCCAAGCGGGTGCAACTGGCGAAGCTCCAGGACCGCTTTCGGTATCATATTGATCTGGCCCCGTCAGATATTCGTGAGGTAGCAACGAAACGCGTCCTTGCCAAGCGTGAAGAGGCTGTGCCTCTTCTGAAGCAACGCTATATTGCGATGCAAGGACAGTTAAATACGGCCTGCCATCTCCATGATACGAGCCGCCAGAGCCAGGTGCGAGAGAACGACTTTGTACAGTTTTATCCCTATCTACCGCACTTTGTGGATCTCTCGATTGATATTATGTCTGGTATCCGTCTCCAACCAGGCGCGCCCCGGCATCTCGGCGGCAGCAACCGTACGATCATCAAACAAGCCCAGCAGATGCTTATCGGTCCCCGTACGCAGGTGGCAGCCCGCCCAGTAGGTACGATAGTGACGCTTGATCTAATCTATGAATTGGTGGAAGGGAATCTCTCTTCCGAGCGCCAGAAAGACATCAGTGACATCACCCAGCGCTGGTCTAATGATGGAGGGTGGGTCGCACGTGTCGCGAAAGTAATCTGCCTGCTGGAATTTGTCCGCGACCTACCCAGAACGGAGGCTAATATCGCCGCGCTGCTGGTCGATGAGATGGGTAAACCGGCGCCGCTGCCGGAAGTCAAGGCTGCTTTGGAGCGGCTGGAGTCAGCTCAGTTTGTGCGCCTGACCTCCGAAGGTTATAAGCTCCAGACAGCGCAGGAGAAGCGCTGGGATAATGAGCGTCAATCGCTGGATCCAAAACAAAAGGATCGTAACGAGATCAAGCGCGAACTACTTGAAGATATCTTCAAAGATCCCAAGTTCAAAACCTATCGCTACCGTGACCTGCGTACCTTTGGGGTGGGCCTGGCCGTCGATGGCACCCGCATCTTTGATGGCCAGGTGCCGTTGGCCCTCTCTGTGGTAGAGGATGAGAGCGAGTTCAAGCAACACGTCGAGGAAGCTCGCGGCGAGAGCCGCTCCAAGAACCATCAGGACGAGATTTTCTGGGTCTTCGTCTTGAATGCAGAAATCTACGTTCTCATTAGGCAGCTGTACGCCTCGCGCCAGATGATTAGTAAGTATAGCCAGCAGGGTGCCCAGGGCCGCTTGATTGGCGAATATTCGGCTCCACTGGAGAACGAAAAACACGAGGCGGCACGCTTGCACGACCGGCTCCGCGAGCAGATGATAGAGGCGCTCAGCAGCGGGCAGGGGATTTTTCGAGGCGTGATCAAAGATGCCTCAGACTTGGGTAGGACACTCGCAGAAATGCTCAAACAGCTCTTTGATTATGCTGTGCCGTACCTTTATCCCAAGTTGGAGATAGGAGCACGTCCTCTGAAAGGGACCGAGGCCGAAGAAGTACTCAAAGCTGCCAATCTCAATGCGCTCCCTCAGGTTTTCTACGATGTCAACCAGGGTCTGAAACTCGTGATCAAAGAAGGCACTAAGTTTGTGCCCAATCGCGAGGCACCGGTTGCCAAAGAAGTGCTGGAGTATCTGACGCGCGAAGCAAGCTATGGCAACAAAGTGACGGGGAAAGATCTGGAAAGCTACTTTACTCAGAAGACAGGCTACGGTTGGGATCTGGATATGGTGCGCCTGGTGCTGGCCGTCCTCTTACGCGCTGGGACCATCGAGGTCACTTCCCAGGGACGACGTTACCGCGACTATGGGGAACCCCAGGCTCGCACACCCCTGATTAATAATGTTGCCTTTCGGGCAGCTTCCTTTGCGCCTCGCCAGCCAATTGACCTCACCACCCTGAGAGCGGCTGTCGATCACTATGATACCATGACAGGCCGAGAAGTAGATATGGAAAGTGGGGCTATTGCTCAGGCGCTCAAGAAGCTGGCCGATGAGGAAATGAAGTTATTGCTGCCAGTGAGCGCAGTGGTGCGGGCTGAAAAGCTTCCCTGTCAGGAGCCGTTGGAGGAATACCAAAAAACGTTGGAAGAGATTCAGGAGGGTGACATCGATGCATGCGTACAGGTACTGGCAAGCGAAGGCGCATCGCTTAAGACCGCACGAGATCAGGCGCGGCATATTCGTGAGGGTGTTACCGATGCCAACCTGAAGCTGATTCGCCAGGCGCGTCTGGCAGTACAGGAACAATGGCCGCTCCTCGCAGCCGATACTACCCTCGCCCCCTTAGCTGAAAAGGCGCAAGAGTTGCAGACCCTGCTCACCGGAGGCATCCTATATGAGCAACTTCCACGTGTACATACGCTCACGCTGGCGCTCAGTGGTGCCTATCGTCGGGCCTACGAACATGAGCATCATGCACGGCAAGAGGAGTATCTCCAAGGGATCGATGAGATTAAAGGCCAACCGATTTGGACCAATATCCCATCGAATATGCGCCCAGCTGTTCTGCTCCCGCTCACGCAGCGGAGCTGTGAGCAACTGGTCATGCTGGAGGGCACCATCGTCTGCCTCCGCTGCAAAGCCAGCCTCAGCCAGATCAAGGAATATCGGCAGATACAGCAGGTCTTCAAACAGGAAGCGCTCAAGCGGCTCTATGACGCTGAAGCCTCATTGAATCCCGCAGCAAACCGGCCCATCAAGCGAGTGCAGGCGACCATCTTCTTTCATGAGACGCTTGAAACCGAGCAGGATATTGAGGAGGCGCTTAGTCGGCTGCGCGAACACCTCTTAAAGCTTGTGGCCGAAGGCGCCTGGATTCGCGTGGAATGAGAGCCTAGAAGAGAGAGATGCTATGGGAATCGTCAGCGACTATTTGCGAGATTTGATTATCAGGCAGGTCAGCGAAAAGGGTATCGTGGTCTGGTTTGACCCGGAGGGCCACTATCAACAGTTTACGCGGACACTGGCGATTCCTGACACGACCATTGCATGCTACGAAGGAAGCTTCTTTGCTCTTCGCTATCAGGCGGATGCGCTATTAGAGGGCGAAACACCTCCGCACCTGGTCGTCTATGTTCCCCTGCCTGAAGAAGATACCCAGCATGCGTTGATCGAGCTGAGCGCTGCCGGGGTGGTCCTCAAACCGGGGCACGCTGCGCGTCCGCGCAATACGCGACTCTCGGTCGTAGCGAAAGGTGCCCTGCGTGACCGGCGCACCCCGAAAGAACTGTTAGAGCTTGAAAATCAGGTAGAGGAAGGCAAGCTCTCACTGGCGGACCTTGACCGGCTCGCTGATCAAGATGGTTTCAGCGTGCTCGCCATTCTCTTTGAGAAGACGGATCCGGCCTCTGTGGCCCTGACCTTGCTCAGCAGTACCCGTTTGGATGCCGAGATTCAGGCGAAGCAGGCAGGAGCCGAGATTGCTCGCCTGCTCACAGACACCTTCGGGCTTGATCTTCCACCCACCGAAACACTGGAGGAATGGCGCACCCGTCTGGCGCGTCATCTCCTCTGCACCGATTTGCTCGCCAACCTGCGTGGCCCCATTCCATCACAGCTTGCCAGCATCAGCGTTGCTCCCAATGAGCGCACCCATGCCGCTTGTCTTGACCTGGTGCGCACCTGGCGCAGCCTGCGCGATCTGGATGAGAGCTATAGCCGCGCCGCCAGCCATATCGAGCAGGAGCTACAACTGGGCGGCATCGCGTTTGAACTGGAGCAGATTCGGGACTGCGAAACCTTTGCCGCCATTGAAGACGCCCTGCAAACAGCAGTTGAATCTGCGCTGCTCGCCAACCTCGCCGATGCGTTGCTTACGTTCGTTCAACAGCGCAAGACCGGCTACTGGAGTCTGCATCAGCCGGAGATTGCGGCTCGATGGGAACTGGTGCTGGTCGCAGCCCAACTGCTGCATGCTGCCGGGCGCATTGAAGCCGCCCTCAAGCCGTTCAGTCTTTCTGCGAGCGAGCTATTCCGTGCCTACACGGAAGGAGAACATCCCTGGTGTGAACTGGATACCTTTCAGCGGCGCTTGGAGTACCGCTGCTGGGGCTTTGACTTTGATGATGCCCGGCATCGGACATTGATTCATCTGACGCATCGTGCTCGCCAGCGCTATATGGAGGTAGGTGGGCTGTTGGCTGAACGGTTTGTCCGCGCTCTGGAGCAGAATCAGTTCCGGCTTCCTGGCTTCCGTACCCAGCGCGAGACGTTCTCCAGCATGGTCGCGCCAGTGCTGCGCGAGGGGAAAACCGCCTATCTCCTGGTGGATGCGCTTCGCTTCGAGTTGGCGCGTGAACTGGTACACGACCTGGGCGATGGCTATCGAGTGACGCTCGAAGCTGGACTGGGCACGGTGCCATCGATCACTGAGATTGGGATGGCTGCGCTCATGCCTGGTGCCGAGGGCGACGCGCAAGTGGTGCCCACTGGCCTGGGCAGAGTCGGGCTGAAGGTTGGCGAAACGGTGTTGAAAGATCGTAAGAGTCGGCTTGAGTGGCTCAAACAGCAGGCACCGCAGGCCAACGCAGGCAAGCAAGCCAGGGTCTTTGTAACCCGGCTGGAAGACTTTCCCTTCTCCACGAAAGGCATCAAGGCCGGGATTGAGACTGCCGATCTGGTGGTGATGACCTCTCAGGAACTGGACGAACTCGGCGAAACCGATAACCTGATGTTGATACGCACCATGATGGACGGCATCCTCGTCAATCTGCGTCGCGCCATTCGACGGCTCGCCGAACTGGGTTGCAAAACCATGATCGTTACCGCCGATCACGGCTTTCTTCTGGGCGATGAACTGGGCGAGGATATGAAGCTGGATGCACCAGGCGGAGAGACACTGGACCTGCATCGGCGCGTCTGGGTTGGGAGAGGTGGTGCTGCTGGTAGGGCATCCTTCCTGCGTGCGCCGCTGTCGGCCTTTGGGCTCAGCCACGACCCCACGTTGGAGATCGCGGTGCCCTATGGCTTCGCGGGCTTCAAAGCCGCCGGAGGTTCCGTTGCCTACTTCCACGGAGGCCTGGCACCCCAGGAAATCGTCGTGCCGATAATGGAGATCGTGCCCACTGCCGATGTCAGTCCATTGGCGAGCGGAGACATCGCTTGGACGCTCACCCCTGGCTCTAAAAAGATCAGTACCCGCTTCTGTACAGTACAGATCAACGGGTACAGCAACGGACTTTTCGCCGCTGTGAGTACTCTGCCGCGTGTGCGTGTAGAAATCAAGGCTGGGAAAGATGTGCTTTCGACGCCCATCGCGGCCTCGTATGGCTATAGTGAGGCCACTGGTGATGTCCAGCTAGAGTTCGCTGGCGAGGCGAGCCGTGACGTGGTTTCCAATACTGTGACACTGATGATTACCCAGGAACCCAGCCACCCAACCACACTGGTTTCGATTCATTTGCTCGATGCTGTGATCGGCCGGGAATTGGCTCGGCTCGACAAGGTCGAGATGGCGATCACCATCTAACCGCAGGAAGTCAGAAGGGAGTACGATCATGTCCGCACTCGACCAGAAGGCCAACGAGGTGTTCGCCGGGAAAGTGGTGCGCAAAGACCTGGTACGCAAGGTCAAGGTAGGCGCCAATGTGCCAGTCTATGTACTGGAGTATCTGCTAGGCAAATACTGCGCTACAGATGACCCGGTGGCTATTCAGGCCGGACTGCGCCTGGTGCATTTTCAGCTCAGCGAGAACTTCATCCGCCCCGATGAAGCCAATAAAGCCATGTTTGAGGTGAAGGACAAAGGGCACAAGACTTTGCTTGATAAGATTCGCGTCCGCTCTACCGAACGGGAGGATTGGGGCGAAATGGCAAACTTTGGCAACCGCTTCCTGCATGTGCCCGATCACCTGCTGCGGCAGTTCCCGCGTCTCTTGGAGGGCGGTATCTGGGCGCAAATCAATCTGGAATACCGCATGGATGAGGATGAGGATACCCCCAAGAGCCATCCTTTCTATGTCACGGATATCAAACCGATCCAGCTCGCCGGCTTTGAGTTGGAGGATTACCTGAAAGGCCGCCAGCAGTTCAGTACCGAAGAGTGGATGGACCTCCTGGTGCGTACCATTGGCTTGGAGCCAGCCGGGATGAGCCAGCGCCTCAAACTGCAGCTCTTGGTGCGGCTGATTCCAATGGTGGAGCGCAACTATAACCTGATCGAACTCGGGCCACGTGGCACTGGAAAGAGCTTTGTCTACCGCGAGACCACCCCCTATGCCATCCTGGTCTCCGGTGGCAAAACGACCGTCGCCAACCTCTTCTACAATATGGGAACGGCCAAGATGGGACTAATTGGCCTCTGGGATGTCGTAGCTTTTGATGAGGTGGCAGGCATTGAGTTCAGCGATAAGACCGCTGTCCAGATCCTCAAGGACTATATGGAATCGGGTTCCTTCAGCCGTGGGCGCGAAGAACTAGCAGCAGAAGCCTCAATAGTTTACCTTGGCAACATCAACCAGCCCGTTGATGTGTTGGTGCGTACCTCGCACCTTTTTGCGCCCTTGCCCGATGCCATGCGTGATGACATGGCCTTTATTGATCGTCTGCACTACTATCTGCCAGGTTGGGAAGTTCCCAAGATGTCTACCGACCTGCTGACCGAAGGATACGGCTTTGTGGTGGACTATCTGGCCGAGGCGTTGCGAGAACTGCGCCGCCAGAACTTTACTGATATGATTGACGCCCACTTCTCGCTGGGTGCCCATCTCAACGCCCGCGATGCCAAAGCGGTGCGCAAGACCGTTTCTGGCTTGGTCAAACTCCTCCATCCCAGCCGGGCGGTGACGGTAGAGGAGCTGCGCGGCTATCTGGAACTCGCATTGGAAGGGCGCCGCCGTGTCAAGGAGCAACTCAAAAAGTTAGGATCCTTTGAATATTACCAAACCAGCTTCTCCTACCTGGAGAACGAGAGCATGCAGGAACATTTCGTTGGGATACCAGAGGGCGGCGGACGTGATCTGATCTCCTCTGATCCGCTCCCGCCGGGAAGTGTGTACGCTGTCACCTTCACTGACGAAGACAAAGTGGTCCTGCACCGGATCGAAGTGGGCAAGATTGAGGGCGGCTCTGGTAAGCTTCGTATCGCTGGCACTATCGATAGCGTAACCAGGGCCTCGTTGAACACGGCTTTTGATTACCTGCGTGGCCGCCGACGCGAGTTAGGGATAGACCGGGAATTGGATACTTATGATTACCACGTCCAGGCGGTGGATCTGAGTGGTTCGGGCGAGCGCGTTCGGGCCGGGATCGCCTTCTTTATCGCTGTGTACTCTGCGCTCAAAGAGCGGGGTGTCCGCCCAGCGCTGGTCGTGCTGGGCGACCTGACCATTCAGGGCAATGTGCTGGCGGCTCGTTCACTCGTTGAGCCACTCCAGGTGGCGATGGATAATGGGGCCAAACGGGCGCTCATCCCGGTCGAGAACAGACGCTCCTTCCTGGAGGTGCCAGCGGATATTGTCGAGAGGGTGGATCCCATCTTTTATGGGGAGCCCTTAGCTGCTGCAGTGAAGGCACTCGGGGCAGAATAAGTTCTACGGCAGTTTATACCGGCTTGTGTTCTAGGTGATAGAAGGCGAGCGGGAAATTGATATTCCCGCTCGCCTTCAAACAGATGGAGTATGGAAGAAAAGCAAGGCAGTACATTGGACCCAGATTCTTGAGTCCAGTGTACTTTGTCAATGCAATATGCAATGCTCTCTGCCGTAAAAGCCCGCCGTATGTTTTGCCAAATGGTCTTGCTCATGTGAGCATACTTCCTATTGGGGAGCCCTATATGAAGTGGACCATACCAGCTTTCACCTGTGTTACACACTACAATTCGGTCCTGCCAAATATTTGTGACAAAAGCTGCCAAATATTTGTGACACTGGGCCAATAATTTGTGACAATCACCAAAACCTTCTCGTTATATATCCAGGTTTGCGCTCTTCGCATGACTCTCTATAAATCTCTTGCGGGGAGCTACTTCGTCGCCCATGAGCATGTTGAAGGTTTTGTCGGCTTCGATGGCTTCTTCGATGTTCACT